>Ga0209518_1000513_pt1 | contig 49996 bp, 62 predicted proteins | sample RifGroB1_FD_183993 | JGI IMG/M metagenome (GOLD analysis project Ga0209518, IMG submission 183993) | Groundwater microbial communities from Rifle, Colorado, USA - Groundwater B1 (SPAdes) (version 2) | ecosystem: Environmental > Aquatic > Deep subsurface > Groundwater | place: Rifle, Colorado...
TTTTCAAAGTAACGATTTGTGGCAAATGAAGTACCTGCCAATCCTTCCACAATTCCCTTTCTTGTGGCTTTATAGTTCATTGTATTTCCCACGTTGGAATACCCCATTGTAGAAGCAGATTTCCAGGAATCCTGATTTGCACCAAGATAAATGAAAGTCCATCCTCCCTTGGTTTCTCTCTCCTTGATTAAGTCGGCCACTTGTTGGAAATGGTATTCCACAGAACTATTTTCTTCCCCATCGGTAACAACTACAAAAAGAATATCTGGTTTCACTTTTGATTTTTCTACTACAGCATCTGTTTCTTTGATAGTTTTTGCCACCGCATCATACAAAGGAGTATTGTGATTCGGGGTATAGTTTTGGACATCCAACTCAGGCACATCTTTGACAGGAACATCCGAACACAAAGGACTGACATGCATTGAATTGAATTTCACTATTGAAACATGACATGCTTTTCCTTGAGGCTTTAGTCCTTCAAAGTATTCATTTACAGAAGAAATTGTTCTGTCTTTTATGCTTTCCATGCTTCCAGTCTCATCAAGTACCAGGACCACCAAAACATTTTTTGCCACTGCCTTCTCCTTGTATTTGTTTTATTGGTGAAAAATTGAAAAATTCGTATCTGGATTTTTAGCTTTTTGTTACAGTTAAGGCTTTATTTGGCCGCCTCGTAGTTTTATACCATACAAGGCCAAACATGCTGCGTCGCACAAATCTTGTATTGAAGTTTCTTTGTTTTCTCCCCATTGCTTTTCTACAAATTCCTTAATTTCCAACTTCGTGCAGTTGCCTTTTCCAACAACCCATTTTTTCCATCGCTTGTTGTCTACCCTCAAAATCGGGACATATAATTGTTGCAAAACTAGCTCTGCTTTGAAAGCCACTGCAGCAATCCCAAATGAAGTGTGGGCATTTTGCAAATATATTGGTGTTTCAATTAGCGCCAACATGGGGGTTTTTAGCTTTTCCATATCTTTCTGGAAATTATGAGCTATTAGAAAAGAAGCATCCAGACTTTCTTTCTCTTTGCTTGTGTAAATAAAGTGCTTTAGCCATTGTCTATTTTCATCAAGCAAGACACAGTGCAATTTTCTCATTCCACAATCTATGCCAAGATAGTTCATTTGCTGATTGATACTTTTCCACTTTCTGAAGAAGAGTGTATTTCCAATTCATTCAAAAATTCAAGCATCTTCACGATATTTTCTCTTGCTGCAAAAATAGAGTCCACAGAAGCCATTACCTTGTCTTCTTCCATCAAAAGCCAATGTGTAGAATCATCCAAATATGCTATTGTTTCTTCAAGCAGCTGCAATACATCATCATATCTCATGGCTTATTGTCTAATCTATCGCAGACAGTTCTTTGCTCACAGCTTAAAATACATTTTCCACAGCGAGGAGGTATTTTTGAGGCTTTATAGTTATTATATACCTCTAGCATCCTATTGACTGTATTTTGAAGAAGACATTCTTCTTTGTGGACTTGCTGTCCTTGAAAAGAAACAATCACAGACCCATCATCATTTTCCAAATCAAATACTTTCCTAGAAGGGGAGGGGTCAACGCTTCTATTGACATACAAAATTCCACCCTTTGGAACCATGAAAATCCAACTATATAAAACCCATTGAGTAAGAACTTCTATTTCTGGATGTTTCAAGGTAGAAATCTTCTGAGCATTTGTTCCTTTTACATCTACCAGGAACTCTTCCCCAGAAGGACTCCTTAAGATAGCATCTGTTCTCCCGCTTATGGGTACTGGGATATCTGGTGGACCAATTCTTATCGGAAGCTCTTCTGCTACAAGAATATTTGCACCTTCAAAATACGAAGCATATTGCTTGTGAGCCCAGTTCCCAGAATCCATATAATCCAAGCCTCTGTCATCTATAGAAGAAGTAGACAGACCTGCATAGTCCAGATACAGAAGACGAGTGCTCTTTCCACAAGAAGATGGGTTGAAGAATCCTGTGTGTTTTCTAGGCCATTGACGAGAACGCTGGTAAGAAACAATAGCTTTTTCTAGCCAATGTCCTCTGGGTTCATTTATTTTGTTTATTAAATTGCCTAATCCTTTGTTCACTTTGCTCCGAATCTAGGGCCAAAAAAGACTTTATTTTCCCAATCGCAACATTTTCTGGTAATGGTGACACTCTCTGGTGAATCTTCTACTATCCAAGTTAATTTTTTGCTACATTTGAAACAAATGTCAGATTTAAGGCTGTCCTCAATCAATTTTCTCTCTAGAACTGTTTCTCCATGATAGTTGCTTTCATTTATAGTAGGAATACACATGATTTTCTCCTTTTTAGTCTAATCTTCTTTGATTTGTCGAACTTTTCTCTGCAAATTCCATAATCATTTTCTTCAATCTGGATTTATCCTTCATTGTTTTTGCTTCTAAATGCATCAGTGGTATTTGAAATCTTTCTTGTATATCTTTTTTCCTTCTTTCATCTGAAGTTTTGCTAATATGATATTTGCTATTGTATTCAAATCCTATATTACATTCTGGGACAAAAACATCTATAAAGTATTTCCCTACTTGATATTCCAGAATAGTAGAAAATCCCATATTATTGAGAATTTTCTCCAGGGCTAATTGTCCCCCAGTGAATTTTTTTTGTACATCAACAATTGTCATTTTGACTTGATTTCTTCCTTCAGTTTTTCAAACATCTCTAGGTTTGCTCTGAAGAAATTTTGCATTCCTTCTTTACCAGACACTTTCTCTTCATGCCAATAAAACCATGGCCCACGTTGGTCTATGATTTTCAAATCCATTGCAACTTCTACTGCTCCTGCAATATAATCTATTGCTCCATCGGCATAATTGAATGTTAGCTCGCATGTTTGATATGGTGCAGCGGTTTTGTTTTTCTCCGTAGAAATCTTCATCACAAAACCCTTCTTCACATCCTTGCCATCTTCCTTCTCCTTGACAAATGCCCCTCTTCCGATGCGCAAAATAATGGAAGAGAAAAACCATTGTCCCTTACCAGCAGGAAGCGCCTCTGTAGGAATATATCCGCCAATTCCTGCTCTGGGCTGATTTATTGCAATAAAAACGGACTCTCCATGATGATTTGCCGCTGTGATTTTTCGAAGGCCATTGTTAAAAAGCCTAGCAAGTTCCCCTATTCTTTTTTCTTCAGATGTCTCTTCCAACATTGTTGCAGGAATCAAAGCAGCTACAGAATCAAGAACCACTACAGAGACTTTTGCTTTTATCATATCTGTTGCAATATTGATTGCTTGGTCTCCATGAGTGGGTTGGACAATTACGAGCTTCTCAAGAGAGATCCCGCTATGCTGGAACCAAGCCTGATCGAAGGTTCTTTCCACATCTATAAAAGCAGTAGAAAGGTTTTGTTTTTGTGCTGCCTCTATGATTTTCTGACAAACCCAAGTTTTTCCTGCTGAAGAATCTCCATATACAAGCAAGTTTCTTCCGAAGGGAATTCCGCCTCCCAAAATGTTATCTAATGAGGGAATAAAGGTAGAAAACCTTCTCATCTTCAGTTTTTCATCATTCCCAATAGAAACAATTGCATCTTCATATTTGCTTTGTATTCCAGCAACTATTTCTTCTGGAGTTAGCTCTTTTATCTCTTTTACAGCTTTTGCTCTTGCCATTAACTCTTATTGTTCTCCCATTTTATTTGCTCATCATAAGAAGGAAACAACATGTGATTACATTCAGGACATATCGTTCTGCCGTCTTTTGTCTTCAGCAGCAAATGCTGCTTGCCGTTTTCCCTGGCACAAAATACACAAATATTTTTTGCTTTTTCAGAAGGATCTTTTTCCTCAATAACCACTTTTCCTCCTTTAGAGTGTCTCCTGCAACAACTCTGTATAATGAATACACGCAGGTTCTCTTTTTGTAAACCATCTAGCATCACATTCGAATCTCAAAGGACAATTCGGGTTGGGCCAAGATTCTCCCCTATTGTCTTCTGCCATCTCATCAAGAAGACAGTATTTCTTAAATCTTTCTCGAACACCATTTGTAATTTCTATTTTTGCAGGTAAAGAAATATGCTCTATTTTACTCACCAGCGGCATTGTAATTCTCCTTCATTCCTATGTGTATTTATCTCCACTTCCCTGGCGTCTAGACATCTCTCTGGAAAGGGTAAAAATTTGCCCTGTGTAAATTTGATTCAGTCTATCAAGAGCTTGGTATTTTGCATCCAATTCTATAAGCTTTGTTTTGATTTCTTTTAGTTTAGGAATACTAGTTATTGCACTAGCTTGGAGAACTTCTTTCAGTTTCTTTTTCTCACTTCTTCCTTCAAGAGTTCCCATAGCTTTTCCAAGACTGATATCAAAAACACCTTGTGCCATTGTTCTGTCTACGTCAAGAAAGGCAAGTTGTGTTTGCACAAAAGAGCGATATGATTCTAATCTTCCCATCCATTGACCTAATTGCTCTGAAGTAAGTTTCGTTGTATCTTCTGGAAATTCCAGGTTTTGGCCAAATGTTTTTGGCTTCAAAAAGAAGGAATAGTTGCCCAGGTCTTCTTTTACCTTTTTTGCTAATTCTTGCCAACCCGATTTTTCATCGGAGAACATTATGCTTGAGGGAATTACTACATCCTGTGTGGCATCTTTTCTTTCTGCGTATCTTTTTTTTACTTCTGCGAACAATGTATCTCCTGGATAAGCAACCCAATCCATCCCCTTGTCGTCTTTGAATTTGTACGATTCAACTATTTCTGTCATAATCTGCAAGCCTCTCTTGCCATTTTTATCGCATCGTCATAAAGATGAAGTCCTTTGCTAAAGGCAATTATCTCTCCATCTTCTACTCCTAGTTCTTTTGCCATCATTTCTTTCGCCAATTGAATTCCACCCATGTTGGAAGGAAACCCACCCCACAAATCCCAGCTTCGGAAATAAACAAACCAATGAAGCTTTCCATATCTGATTCTCGTATCAACTAATCTCATACAAGGAGGATCCTTCATATCTATTGAGAACATATCACCTATTGTAGCACAAGCTTGATTTGTATCGTATCCTCCAGTTTTATACATTTCAATAATTTTGAAATATTGGCTAGAAAGATATTTCCCATAAGTATATTCTTCGTTTTCCGCCACCGTTTCTGTTAACAAGTATGGAAGATAATCCCTTTCTATATACAAATCAGAAGTAGGCTGGGCTACACCATCTGGGACTATTGGTGAAAGAGGTCTTGTTCCTGGATTTGTTACCTGAACTACAGCACAATCTAATTCTATACGCTTTTTGCCTTCATTGTGACTTCCTCTTGAAATAGCATATTCATATCCATTATCCAAGCATTCACGAAGAAGCTTCCACCAAGCTTCATTCAAATCTCTTGCAGCAATAAGACTAATTTTCATACAGCCTCACAAACACATTTCCTTGGCTTAAAAGGTCTAGAGACTTAATTCCTTCATCATGATATTCTTTCAATTTGGTAACAATGACTTCTGAAATTCCTGCATTGATGATGCTCTTTGCACATTCTCTACAGGGAATTCCAAAATTACAATACATCACAGAATCTTTTAGCTCTATTCCCAATCTAGAAGCGTTTGCAATAGCATTTATCTCGGCATGAGCTGCAGCGCACCATTCAAGCCCCTTTCCAGATTCGTATCCCATTATTCTTCTGGGGCAATTAAGAAGTGTAATTTTTTCTTTTGTCTGAATAATACTCAAGTTGTTTTTTGCTCTTTCTTGATTTACAGTTCCATCTTGCAGCCAATCAGAAAGTCTTTCTTCACAATGAGGAACACCTCTCGGTGGCCCATTGTACCCAGTTGCAATTATAGTTTTGTCTTTCACAATAACTGCTCCGTATTGTACAGAAAAACAATTGCTTTTCTTGCTAACAGCAATAGCAATATTCAGAAAGAAAGAATCCCAATTCACTTTCTAACCTTTTCATTAACTGTTTCAATCTGTGACATAAGTTTTTCCTCAAGTTCTGATGTGAGATATTCGTATATCCCAGAAATACCTTCTTTGGCAGATTCAATTTGCTCTTGAATATTTCTTTCTGGGTCAATATCAGATGCTGTTAGTGTTAGCTTGTAAAATGAATCCTTTACCTTTACAGTTGCACCTAGCTCTACAGAGATTTTCATTTTCTTATCCTTCTTTTACTATTTTATTGGCTATGAAACCATTTTTTTCTGATGCTTCTTTTCCGAACACTTTTATATGATCACCAATATTGACATGTGGACATTGTTTAGATTCGATTGCTATTTTTATCTTTCTTTCACCCCATTCTGCAGAAAAAACAGTATATTGCTTGCCATTGCTTTCTTTCTCTATTTTGTCGCCAACAATCTTCATTGTTATTCCATTCAAAATGCCATCTATTTCTTCTTTACTAAAAAAAGAGAAATCATTTGCTCTAACAATGCGCCATTTTGGAGTTTTTTTACCACGTATTACCACATATGAACCATTATGAAATGCGTCCCAAACTTTTTGCCCCCATTCATGGAAAACATATCTATCAACCATTATCAATACCCTGTCAGTGTCGTCTTCAAGCATTATCATCGCATATTTTGCTATTTCAGGATCTTTAGTGACAAGAGCTTGTCCTCTTGAGCGACGTTCTTCGTGAATGTCTTTGTAGTTCATTTCTCTAAAAATTCCAGCAACAACTATGGAATATCCCTCGCCGCCATCATCGATATCGATAGTTTTAGTTCTATCTGGAGCTATACTATCTAAACAATCAAAAATATTCATTTTATAGAAATCATCTTCTTCAGAATCATCAAGGGCATGAGTATCTTTGAGAGCTTGAATAACTTTTTTGTTGACACCTTTAATTTTTTTTGCCTCTATTTGTTTGATATCACCTTCTGATAAAGATGCTAAAATAGCAGAAGTTTTTTTGCCTATTCCATCAATTTCGGAAAATCCTCCTCTTACTCCATCTTCTTCCATTTTCCAAGTAACACCAGATTTGCCTAATTTTGGTGGGTGAATTTTATATCCCTTTTTTGTCATTTCTTTGAGAATGCGTCTTTTGTTTTCATCTTTTTCTTCGTGCATCAATTTGGCTGTATAGTAAGCAAGAGGATAATGCTGTTTGAAATACATGCTCCAAAAACCAAGCATAGCATATGCTGTTGAATGACTATTATGACTCACAAAATCATTAGCAACAAAGCTAGGACGATTCACATTTTCCATCTCAATATCAAAAACATCTTCTTCTCCAGTAAGAGAAATTGAAATAATATGTTCGTATCCAACAGCAAAACCTTTTTCCCAAACCTTGGTACGGCCTTGACGGTATTCCTCTTTTTTATGGCAACTTGAACACAACCAAATAAGTTTAGAATTTGGAGCTTGCCTAGTAATGTGATGGGTTTCAATTCGATCAAACATTTTGCCACAGCCATCACAAGCAGTTCCTCGTCTAATTTGCTTAAAATTTTCTACTTCAGCATATCTGCGATCTTTGAAATCTCCAGCACCACCTTTTCTGCCTTTTCTCCAGCCTTTACCAACACCATTCCTTAAATCTTTTTGTTGGTATCCCATATTGATAGCTATCAGGTCTCCAATAGAAAAAGAATCTACTTCACGCCACCCTTTATCAGACAAAAAACGATGATTGCCAGTAGCTCTAATCTTTGCTCCGGATTCAGAAATAATTTCATAAACTGGCATTTTTCCTTCGTAGGAAATTGTCTTTATTCTGCCTGGACGAAGTTTGCCATCAGCACAAACGCTCCATAGCGATATCTTATCTTTCTGGTCAGTTCTTGTTCGCCAAGCTTTGCCTGTATAGCCATGAGATTCATATAATTCAGCTACTGTATATTCTTTTTTGGTATATTGATTTGGCCTAGCATTCACAACAATAGTATTTCCAGATATACATTTATTGAATGCATAGCGTCCGAACACTTTCATAGCATTCCATATTCTATTGGCCTCATTTTCTGTAAAACCATTGTTGGTAGCACCTTCTTTGAATTTAGGCCAATATGCTTCGAATGCTTGCTCGCCCTTACTTTTGGAAATCACTTTTCTAATAATGCCTGTATCTGTCCAGCTCATATTACCAACTTGTCGCAAGACTTGCATAAGCTGTTCCTGATACAGAATTTGTCCATAGGTGTCTTCTGTAATCGCCTTAAGAATAGGATTCCACAAAAAACCAGTAGCTTTATCGCCTCGCATTGCATCAAGGTAAAATGTACTTGCCCCCGAATGTGCGGGACCAGGCTTGCTTAATGCTATGCAATCGGCAAGCTCTTTGAAATTGATATTTTTCATTTGTCTGAGAATACTTTTGGTGCTATCCCCATCATATTGAAAAATACCAATTGTATCGAGGTTTCTAAATCCCTCAAGTGTTTTTTCGTCTGTGTGTTCGATTTTGTAAATGTCTGCAAAAGGAACATTAGCCAACTTGGCAGCATCATGTATAACACCAAGTTCTGCCAGCCCAAGAACATCAAATTTCAACAATTTTATTGTTTCCAAGTCACCCATATCAAAACTGGCAAGCCTGTCGCCACTCGTACTTGTATAAATTGCCATAATTTCATCGAGAGGCACAGTAGAAATTACAATACCAGCAGCATGACGACCGAAGTTTTTGTATTGTCCTTCCAGCCACTTTGCCTTGAGCAAATCAGGATATTTTCTGGCTACTTCTTTGGTTTCATCTGACATTTCAAATGTATCTTCAATGGTAAGACCCGATCTCATATCGGCTTCACTTCGCTCTACTAAATATTTCTTAACAGTAGCAACTTCTGAAGCAGGAACATGAAACATTTTTCCAACAGAGTCCAAGCTATTTTTTCCACTATATGTAGAAAATGTAGCAATATTGGTTACTTTGTCTTCACCATATTTTGTAGAAACATACTTTTTGACTTCTGATCTTTTTTCCCTTTCATAGTCCATGTCTATATCAGGGTAATCATATCTATCAATATCAATAAATCTTTCAAACATCAAATTATGAACAATTGGATCAATTTCATTTATATATAGCACATAACACAGAAGACTACCGCCTGACGAGCCACGCCCAGGACCGACCAAAATATAATGTTCTTTTGCCCAATTTACAATATCTTGTGTTATCAGGAAATAATCTGAAAAATCTTTTTTTTGCACAATTTGCAATTCATGCTCTAATCTATCTCGATAAATAGTATTGTCTTTACCATGTTTTTGCAAACCTTCATATGCTTTTTGTCGCAATAAAGCTGCTGCATCCAGAACACCAAAACGAGGAGCACCACCAAATGGCATTTTAACATCGATACTGTCTGCTATTTCTGCTGTTTTTTCCATTATTGGCTGCCAAGATATGTTGGGAAAATAACGATTCATATATTCTAATAAATCATCTGATTGCCATTGATGTGCATTTTGTATGATTTTTGTGCTATCAAATGTCCTGATGTCTCTGGCAGCATGCAACATTTCTTGAATTTCTGCTTGCTCTGAAGTAAGATAATGGACATCGCACGTCAAAACCATTGGAATATTCAGAATCTTGGAAAGTTTGGAAATAGGAATATAAGTGTTTGTGAACAAATCATAATGTTGTGTTTCTAGGTAAAAATTATCCCCAAAAACATCTTTGTATTTTTTGGCCCAAGAGATTACAGATTCCTTATTTTTATCGTTCAATAAAGATTGCATTTTACCAGTCCAGCATCCTGATAAAACAATCAGACCGCTAAAATGATTAAAGAGCATTTCCGTATCTATAGTTGGACGATAATAAAACCCTTCCAAATATGCTTTACTGGCCAATTTCAGAATATTCGCATATCCCTGATTGTTTTTGGCCAAAAGTGTTATATGGTTCTTGTGTCTTTCTTTGCTTTCGAACATTGTAGACAAACTATCTACCATATATGCTTCATATCCAAAAATCGGTTTGATATTGCTCTTTTCACATTCTTTGTTCAATTGCACATAACCACTAACAGAACCATGATCGGTCAAGGCTATGGCTTTTCTATCTAGGCTCTTCGCTCTTTCAATTATTTGTGAAAGAGTACCGTAACCATCACCATGAGAATAGGTACTATGAAGGTGTAGGTCTACAAAATTTACCATTTAATAAATCCTTTGGAAAGTGGCTCTAATTTCCAGATCGGGAATAGGAAAACGACCTCTCCTACCATATGCAAGACTCTGAAGAATGCACCCCTTTCCTAAATTTTTCACAAACAATTCTACCAAACTATCAGAATCATATCCTGCATAGTGTATCTCGCCTTTATGTGTTTGCATACCAAACATCATATCGCTTAATCTAGTCATGTTCCATTTTTTTTCTGCATATAAACAACAATATCTAGCAGTATTGGGAACAATTATACGCAAAATTCCACCAATTTTAACAACTCTCCACCATTCAGACATTACTGCTAATCTATCTTCATTTATCCGAGAAAAATGTTCAAATACATGAGACGCCATAACACAATCAAAATAATTGTTTGAGAATGGAAGGTGATGAGCATCAGCAAGAATAAATCTATCTGGAAATTTTCCAGACCATACTGGCTTAATTATATCGATGGCCAACCAATTTTTGCCAACTTGCCTGTTTCTGCAGCCTATACTTAAATTCATCAGTTATTCCACAACAAATTTTATTCCCGATTCCTTCAAAAAAATATCTCTATTGCGATTGAAATCATAACTACACACATGTATTTCTCGAACACCTACATGAATAAGCTTTTTGCAGCATTCCAAACAAGGACTTCTACTGATATAAGCATAGTGAGGACTGTCGTTGCCAAGTTTGCGTATCGCCCAATCTTCAGCATGCAAAGCTTGGCAATGTCTTTTTCCTCGTTTTGTATTCTTTTCACAAGGAAAAATAAAACAATCATTGCTGACTGGACCATTTACTCCCCAAGCTTTTATGTTGTAGTCAGAATCATACAAAATACAAACAACTACTCGTCTTGGACACAAAGCTTCTGAAAAATGACTGCGCATTTCTTTTACAATTTTTGGATCCATTCCCAAACCTCATTTGCACACACTTCAATATTGTGATCTGTTTTAACTCTAATATATGGCACAGAACATATATTGGAAAAATATTCCTCAAGCAAATTTTGCATTTCCTGCATTGGCTCGTGGAATATGTCTTTCTTACGATGAGACCTTTCTAAACATATTTCTATAGGAGCATCACACCAAACAATCCCAAAAGGAATATTGTTATCAATAAAACCCTTGGAGAGATATTCCAGATTTTCCTCTCCACCAGACATTTTCTTAAATGCCCATAGAGAAGGAGTCCATCTATCTATAGGAATAATATTGTGTGGCTTACCATAAATTTGCTTGTTTCTGATGGCCAAAATTAAAGAGCTCTTGCCACTACTGCTAATTCCATCATAGGCCACCACTTTTATGGATGGATTCAATTTGTCTCCTCATACCTTCCTGCAAAGAAATTGTTGGCCGCCAACCATATGAAAGCATTTTGGTATTATCTACGATATGGTTTTGGAGATAATCTGTTTTTGGCAAATAAGAAACATCCAATTTGCCACCCAATAAAGTTCTCAGCAATCTGACAATTTCGCTGTATGTCACTGGCTTGCCAGAACTGATATTAACATCTCCGATAGCATTAGCATCCATCAAAACCTTAAAAGCAGTTCCGAAATCTTCTGTATAAAGATAATCTTTGCTGAATGTAGGATCAATCAGCAATTGAATAGGCATGTTGGCAAAAGAAGCATGTATCATTTTAGCAATATTACTTGAAGTGTCTCTTGGAGAACCATATACAAAACAGGGCCGAACAACTAAAAATTGGTTTGCTGGTAATAATGCTCTAACAATATTTTCTCCAGCTTGCTTGGTGGCTCCATAAAATGTCATTGGCTTTTGGGGACTATTTTCTTGAATAATTTTGCCAACAGCAGAAGTTTGAGAAACATCATAAATAGCTGTAGTGCTAAAATATATCAATTTGATATCTCTTGCAAGACAAGCTTTTGCAACATTCATGGTTCCAACAACATTAGATTGAAATGTGGTATCAACATCAGCAGCACACTTATCGCTTCCACATATAGCAGCTGTATGTATAACAGCATCCACATTTAAGCGCAGCAATTCATCTGAAAAATTGGGATTGTTTATATCATATTCTGGAGCCCAACTCAAATTAGTTTTGAAATTTTTCTTTGTGTTGATAATGTTGCAACTATTGACCACATCATAATTTTTCGTATCTGAAAAAAGTTGTCTTTCGATTTCTCTAGCCAGCATTCCGTCTTCGCCTGTTACAAAAACCCTTTTCATTTATTCTCCTATGCAATATGCAAAGATCCAACTACAAACAATAACTTAATTTTTTTGGTGCTTTCTGCGAGTTTCAATGCAAGTCTGCAAGCAAACCCAATATCAGATGCCAATATAGAAATGCTGCAGGATCTCATAGATGCAATCAAACATTCTTCATCAAGTGTGGTTTTCAAATATTGAAAAGAAAGCCAACAAGACGGTTTGCCATTTATCCAAAACTTTTTCCAATCAGAAGAAGTTAAATAAACATGACGATATGGCAAACACTCTTTTGTCTTTTCTGCCATAAGGCCATCAATAATGTTGTATTCTTTTTCTTCTACAATCAGCGGTGGAACCACCGAGAACATTTTTATTTGCTCAGAATCTAAAGCAATGCTAAAGCCAAGAATTTCATTATTGAGCACAGAATAGATTCTTATCAGATATAGCCAAAGAAGAAAATGAATCTTCGCTTGAAGGTATGTTCTCGTCTCCTTTGGGTATATAAATTCCAAGTTGGTTCATCATTGTTTCCCTATCGGAGCAAGATGTATTGAAGGTGTATTTTTCTGATGCTACATCACAAGGCCATCTTCCGCTACAACGGAATAAACATCCAAATGCTTGAGACATTTCATCATTTCCAACATGTTCCAAACATCTTTTCGCCCAATCGCTGGCTGGACGCAAATAACTTCCCAACAAGGGGAATTTTTCCATCATTCTTTGTCGCATCATCCAAGCAACTGCTACTGTGTCTGCTTGTTCAGAGAACATCAGCCTTTGTTTCATAAAGCTTTGCAAAGCAGCATAATTCATGGCCATGCTCCAACGATGTGTAGCACTGATGGGAATAATTGCCCTGGCATCTTGCCAATTGGCTTGTCCTGTCTTCAAATAATCTACATACCAATGCTTTAATTCTATGCATTTCTTCATGAATTGCTGTCGCATTTTTTCATTTTGCCATACATATTCTGGAATTCTAAAACCCATATCGGCATGACAATTGTCTCTCCACCCCATAGATGCAAATATAGCGCCAATTCTAGCTCTGGCAATTTGATCAAAGGCACTTCTGCTTGGGCCAGCAATTTCAAATGTGAAAGAAAAAGATTCCAAGGCTCCTGGGAGAGATTTTCCTCCCAAAACAGCCTTGACTACAAAGTATCTATTTTCTGGAAATGTCGATTGCCACTTATCTGTGCACCAAACATTGCCCCAAGTAGAAGTTACCATGGTAAATAATGCCTTGTAAGGATTACTTGGGAAATCTACTAGAGAAGTTTGTATATCTTCTACCCCACGATAGAATTTAGTTTCTTCTTTAACATTCTCTGAGGGCGATGTTCCAATTTGCTTGCGAAGTTCCCATATGTCAACCAATTTTCTTCTCCAATTCCACCAAATCGCCAAAGCTTGACATCTCATTTCGTGATTCATTTTTGCAAAATACCCTAATTCCTGGTATACAAGACACAGATAAACATGTTTCTTTATCATCATCTACAAAAACATCGCAAGTAGCTTTTCCAGAATTTATATAGAAGCTTTTTTCTCTAGATGCCCATATTATTTTGTCATATAACATTTTATGTTCATTCAACCAGAACAAGGTATCATACTCAATATTTTTGTATAAAGTTACAGGTCTATAAGTATAAATTGCTATAGACCAACCTTTTTCTTTCATTCTTTTCAAGAAATCTACTGCATTTTCCTCTACTAGTGCTTCTTGCTTCCCGCCATTTAATCTGTATTGATGTTTTGCTTCTTCCCAAGCTATAGGATTTTTCTTTTTGTCTAAATGCTTCAAATTGGGAAGATGCTTGTCACACCATTGGAAAAAACTATCTGGATATTTGCACAACACCCCATCTAGATCGATAAACATTATTGGTTTTTTTAATGTTGTTCGTTCTTGTCTCAGCCTTTCTCTAACTACCCAACTTTTCTTTTCATATGCATCAGAAAATGCATCATAATCTATTCCCCATAAAGCCATTAATCCCCATACAAACTTTTGCACATCCACAAATTCTTCCAAAATATTGGCAGTAGATAATATTTCATTTTGTTGTTTTCTATGAGGCTTCCAGTCTAGATTATCCAGAATCTCTGTTAGCTCTTTCACTATACTCAAAACATATTCTTTTGTCCATTTTACTTTGTCTTTTTCTTCAATATTCGCTAAATCCAATCCAAAGCCATTTAAGATATTAGCAGTAAAATCGGCTTGTTCTTGATATAGTTTTTCTATTTCATCCATTCCAAAACCCTATAATACACATCACTTGCCAAACAATTCTTGTCCCAGCAACCATATCTTCCCGTAAGCAAAAGGTCTGGTTCATCAGCAACATATGGCTTATCAGAATCTACTTTTTTGATGGGAAAATAATCAGCTGATGAAGGAATGGTAGAGAATTCAAAATATCGTTTTCCAAAAATATTTGTGACCCTATACCACTCTACAGAAGGAAATGGATTGTATAGCATCCAATTAACATCAGAAAATCCAATATCTTCTCTTGCATATGCGGTTGCATAAGGAGTAGGAAATGTAGGATATAGAACTGATATCGGAATAGTAGAGATTACCTTATCACAGGAATCCAAAAGTTTTTCTACATCTTTATAGTTTTTGGCCTCAAAATGCTGGAAATCCACCAACCTCCCTACTATTCCTATTGCTTCCGATGCGTTGAAAATCGGCATTGCTAGCTCGTCTGTGAATTTTCCGAGACTAACATTTCTAGGTCTGCCATACACCTTGGAGGAATAAAGTTCTGATAGTCTGGAAATTCCGAATTGCTCTTTTCCCATATAAACAACTTGCATAGAATACTCTTTTAAGGGAAGACCACACTTCTGATGAAGAAAAACAGGCCCCTCTGGAGAAGCTAGCCCCTTATTGGCAAGAATGACTGGGTTGGCACCATGCTGAAGACAAGCCCAGGCAGCCATCACACCAGAAATTCCGCCACCCAAAACAGCTACTACAGACATTAAAATAATTCTCCTGAATCAGGGCCATCATCATGAGATGAGGATACAGCATCTTCTGTAGCTTGAGAAGAAACAGCTGGCTTATTGGTTGAAGGGAGATCGTCATTTCCAGCCTTTACTACATTTTCCAGAGAATCAAGTCCCTTCACCACATCTTCGTCCTGATGGTCAAACTTTCCTTCCTTGCCTGGCATCAAATCATATAGTGTGTCCATACCACCACCAGACCTACTCCAAGTATACTCTCTGTCATTCAATGTTCCATACTCTGCGTTGGCGTTGATGAATTTCATCGCAATGTTGCGACCCTTTCCGATGCCAGTTTCCAAAACCTTTGGGGCATTGACTTCTTCCTTGTAATAAACATCTCCAGCCTTACTCTTTACTTGATCCCAATCTCTTCCCTCTACCATCTTCTTGTGCAAAATATACCGCACCCAAACCCAGACATAAATTCTTTCGGCCTTCTGGACTCCCTTCAAACAAAGAGTACAATCATCAGCATCTGTACAAACAATCCTTCTCCAAAACTTTGTGCCCTTTGAGACTACATCTTCAACTGAATGGACATTCGGGACATAAAACTCTTCTGCTGAAGAAATGAATCTGATTGCTGCTCTATCTCCATCTCCTAGACGAAGTCTATTTCTGCTAGACTCAATCTTCTTTTGGCGATCATCCAGACGACTCTGAAGATTTCCTAGTCCAGTATTCAGTCCCATGTTTACTTTTCTCCTTTATTATGGCAGTCACAGCCGCACATATTCTTCTTTGTTGTTCCATCTTTTCCAGTTGCTTGTTTTCTTTCACCTTTAGGATGATTACATTTAGGACATCTTGACTTATTGCTCATTTAACCTCTTTTAGAATTTGTTTCAATATTTTTGGTGGCATTTCTTGGACATCTTTATATCCAGTCCATGTTATGGGTATTGCTTCAATATTCGCTCCTGTAAACATATTATATGCTTCTTTGTTCAATTTTTGTCCTGCTTCGTCATTATCTCCGCATAAGAAAACCTTGTGAGTCAAACGTGATAATGCTTCAAATTGCTTTTGTGAAATACTGGCGCCAAGAACAGCCAATGCTACATATCCGTTTTGCCACAACCAAATACAATCAAAAAGTCCTTCTACGAGAATTATATATGGATGTTGAGATTTTTTTGAGCAATGATTGATTCCAAAAAGAGTATCACTCTTGGGACAATGTTGGGAATACAAATATTTGGGATTCTCATGAAGAAGATTCCTATATGCCAGCCCAACAATATCATCCTCTTTGTCTACAATTGGAATACATATTTTCGCAATCGAAGAATACAGTTTCCACTCTTTTATTGTATCAGAACTGATGCCTCTTTTCCTCAAATATTCATTTTCGATGTCAAGTTCAAAGCCCAAATGCTGAATAAAACTCTCTGTAAAAACAGGATAGAATTCCTCATATTCATTGTATTTTGCTAAATTCTTTTCAATTTCAAATTTTTCGTTTCCAGAAATCCATTTCATTGCTTCTAGGGAATTTTTTGCCCCAATAGCCATCTTTACCAGATCAACAATATCACCATGTATGCAGTCAGCAAAACAATTAACTTGTCCTGTTTCTAAATTTACACCGAAAGAAGGTCGATGTTCTTCATGGAAAGGACATAGCCCATTGGCCCACGCACCACTATTTGGAATAACATCTATCCCAAGTCTGTCTAAAATGGAAATAATATCTGTCAAGCAATAACTTCTTTACCTGATTTCAGCCATTTTCTTTTCAAATTTCTCAAATACTTTTCATCTACGCCCATCCTTTTCATATCTTTCACAGAATATCCGCACAGCAAAAGATCAGCGGCTATTCTTTCGCCGCAATTTAATTCTTGGGGAAAAACAAAACAATCATTGAATTCTCCATCAACAACAAAGCGATCTTCTAATTCAGTTTCTTGGATTTTACCGCTTTTGTGGTTGAGATGTTGCGAAACGTGCCAATGAATTGCAGTAGTAAGATAGGTGTTGAATTTTATTCCTCTGGTTTCATCAAATAATCTGCAACAATTGCAAAGAACTACTAAAAAATCTTGCTCTAGGTCTTCTGGGGAAAAACCTCTGAAATAGTATTTTCTACTCCACCATTTTACAAGAGAAGCATATTGAGTCATTGCTTGCTCTAGGGGATATGCCATTGCGAATCTTCTCCTTGGCTATATCACGTGCCATTTCATATACTGGAAAATGAGGATACAAAACCAAAATACTGGACAATTGAATATTCTCTTCTATGAATCCTCCCCAGAACAAACAATACTTACTTCCTCTTCCTCGACATGTTTTTATGGGGCATTTTCCGCTTTTGCAAAGGTATTTTTTCAAAATAGCTTTTCTATCCAATAAAATGTCTCCTGTTAAAGTTTCATAATCTCAAACCCCTCTTCTGTGCTATACACCACTTCTCTCACGCCTTTGCTTTTGAGCTCTTGCTCGCACATAGGACAAGGCTTGGCCATGCCAAATCCATTGCCCTTTTTACGCCAAATAAAAAGAGTGCTACCAGGAATCTTTTCTTCTGGCGCACCATTCAAACAATCAATCTCAGCATGCATTTTTTGGAAAGCATTATACCTCGCAATAATAGGATGTGTCTTTTGCATATTATTATGACCAATAGAAACAGGTTTAGGATTAACAAGCATAGCTACAAAATTATACTTCTGAGACATAGAACACAATTCACGCATCGCCCAAGCATCCCTATTATTAGACATTACATTCCTTTTTGATTTTTTGGCTCTCCCCGAAGGATTCGCACCTTCAACCCTCGCCTTAACAGGGCGCAGCTACCACTATTGAGCTAGGGGAGAGTGACGTTATTCTAAAACACATTCACAAGAAACAGCTTGAAGAATCATCTCAAGAGTAATATATCCATTTTCATCAATAATTTTATCATGACCAGTAACTTTGTATTTCCAAAGATGTCTATGATTCCTACATTCATATTTTATAGGAATCAGGGGATTTTTTGTAGGGAAAAATTCAACGATGCTGCCAACAGATTTGATATGACTTAAAACAGGCAGAGTTTCCACAAGAGCCTCAATTCATCGATATTTTGAATTATAACCCATTACAAAAGAAAAGTAAAGGAATAAAGATTGTTTTGTAATTTATAGGAATGCAACCCAATGAATGGTTACAGCACCACCTGGAACTGCTACTTGCTGTGTATGAGTGTGTGATGATTCATTATCAGTATTATTGGTAATTGTATGAGTATGTGTGTCTCCATCATTAGCTACAACAACTGTAGCTGCACCACCAGATACAGCATGTTGGTGAGGGTCTCCCCCAACATCATTAACAGTTGTATTTCCAGATATCCCATGACCATGAGTGGCAGCATTTGCACTTGTTCCCAATACACTAGTTCCATGAGCATGGGCACTTCCTGCTGCAGAAGCTGTGGTGATGTCTTTTACAACAACATCAAATGTTGTAGCCCCAATATTTGTGACACCACATGTGAACTCTCCAGTTCCGCTTTGAATAGTGGCGATTACTACTGTAGGAGTAGAAGGATTAAAACCATGTGTGATTCTGGCAGTATCATTTCCCAACCCAGTATTGTTAGTTACATCTGTGCCCCATTTCATTCCTCCTAAAGTTAGAGTCCCTGAAGCATCTAGATTTTTTATATGGGCAGATAACCATATATGTGTAGCATCTCCTAATCTACCATGATTTGTAACAGAAGGAGCGAATATATGATCTACATCTGCGCTATTTGCTTTGTTTCTAGTTCTAAAATATAAATATGCCGCTACATCAGAAAAGGGCCATACAAACATACCTGCAGGATGCCAAAATCCCGTTGTGTTAATTCCAAAAATCGCTCCTCCTCCAGGACCATTTATCATTAAAGAATCTGGATTATTCGCACCAGCTACTCTGTACCCCATAGTAGCAACATTAACTTCAGAAGAATTCTGAAATATCAAAGACTCAGAAACTATGTACACATTTCCATCTTCATCTGTATAGCTTAAATTCCCAGGGAATCTCTCTATTCCACGTTTTATTGCAACGGCTTTTTCAATTCCCTTCTCGACTTGATGAATTCTCTCAGAGAATCCCCACTTCTTTTCTCCATCTCCAACACTTACTCCTCCGGTATTTCCTAGTAATTCTATAGTAGCAATTCCGGGAGGCTCTTCATAATCAATAGAAATAACTCTGGGAACACTTCCATCAACCGCAGTAACTGCAGGAAGAGATATCGTTACAACTTGTCCAACTCTCAAAAGAGCATTGGTATCTGTTCTAAATGGATATCCCGTAATTCTAACAGTTCCCCTTTGGATATTTGCTGAACTTAATTTCGCCAATCCAGCATCTCTAACAGCTGCCAAATCAGTTGTATTGCCTTGTTGTGTTTGAATGATTTTGGTATCTTTGAAGGTTTTTATATTCCAGGCCAATTGCCCAGATAAAGTTCCAGAAAATCCCTCTCTTGTCTGAATTGTATTGTTTGCATCTCTGCCTTGTGCTATTATATGTGTAGAAAATTCCTTTGCTGAAGTAGGAAAATAGTAATCTGTATGCATAGCTTTTATCGTTGCAGTTTCTGCGGTGTTGTATGCTAAAGTCATTCCTGAAGCTTCTGTAGCTCTTCTGAAGTAATGAAATTGTTGAGAAGTAGCAGCAGCAACACCGAAATCAGAATAAAAATCATATCCTCTTGTCAACCCATTTGTGTCAGAATAAGCTATTTCTTCGATAACATCAGATGCGGGAGTAGAATCACCTAAAAAATTTCCTTCATTGGTTATGGCTAGGGTTGCCATTGCTTCCACAAATGCGGTGTCAATGGTTCTATATATGCTAACAACATTCGCCGTAGCTGTAGTAGCAACACCAGGATCAGTTGCTTTGGGAATGCCATCAACACCTGTGGCATTGTATTCAGTTATGGCATCTCCTGCAGCTATTTGATTTGTCAAATCTTCGTGTTCAACATGGTCTACTACCAATGTGCCAGTTACGCCAGTATTGTTGTCAAATATAGTTCTACAGCGTGCTTGGTCTCCAAGACCATTATCAATAAGCAAATAATAATTCGGATTTATAGTAAAGGCTGCACCTGCTTTAGCGCCATAAGCAATTTCTGTATAACAAACATATTGAATGATTCTAGCAATTAATTCATTTTTGGTTGTTGCAGCAGAAGCCCAATAACTATTGGTAAAATCATAGTCAGGAATTCTATTTGTTAATTCCAAGCAAAAATCTTTGCATTGCAAAATCAAATACTGGCCGTAAGAATCATCAGATTTAGAATCAATATACTCTATTCTTCCGACAATAGGCGCAGAATATATTCCATTTCTTTCGCAATCTATTCTTATTCTTTGGAATGGGTAAAATGTTCCTGCATTTTGTATGGTATTGTTGGGGTCTGCAATCCAAATTTCAAAGAATAAAGGTTGATTTATTGTATCTACAATACGAATTTTTATCCAATTAGTAATCCCGATGGTATCTACTGGAGTCCAAGTAGGAGCATTTGGAATCCCTGCAGTATCATAATATACTCTACTGGCCATCTAATTCAATCCTTACGCAACCCGAACAAAATCCAATCTGCCTGTATAAATTGCTTCTCTCCCAGATTCATGATTCAAAGATACATTCTCTATTCTAACAGTATAAGAAGCATTCGGAGTAACAAGGGTAAAATTTCCTGTCTGCTGAACAGTATTAGTAAATTGCTCAATACGATGAAAAGAGGGAATAGGCTGATTTACCAATGCCGTTCCAGTAGAAGTTCCGCCAGTTATTTGTTCATTATTGATGAAAAAATCATCATTTCCGAACCCCAAATTTCTGATAAAAAGTGTTGTTGGCGCAGTTAAATTGGGCAACGCACTAACGATATTGGCAGTAGGTGTTACTGCTCTAGCAGGACTAACTCCTGCATCCCAAGCAGCATTGCCTGTAATTACTTCTCCAGCTTGAAATGCAGGCCCTGCTTTATTATCAACAAAAAGCTCTGTAACTTCTTGATCTACAACTACAGAAATAGAAATATTCTGTTTTGATCTGTTCAAATCAATAAATGTATACGAAGCATTAGGAAGAAGAATTACTATAGGAGAACGACGAATAGGATAATCTATGCTTATAGCTTTCAGACTTATTGTATCTTGATTTGTGCCTGCTGTCTGAGCAAGAGTTACAGATAAGGCCATCTATCGAGACCTTCTGAGAGCATCATCAAGAGATTTGTTTATGGAATCAGCAATTTGCCTCTGCAAAGTATTTATATCTGTAGAAGCAGCAAGATTTAGTTCAAAATTGTTCTGAATTTCTACATATGCAGGAGCCATTCTATTTTGGCTGGTAATAACTTCCTCTCCACGATGCAATAGATATGGGCCTGTTTCAGAAATGTATCCTCCAAGTTGTCTTCCCGGAAGCTGCTTTATAAGACTATTTAACAGTGTTTCTACAAAAAGCATTCCTGGATTTGTAACTTGCTGACCAAGTTCAAGCGTTCCTTTTCCTTTTTCCAAGATCCCTTTCAGCAAATTGACGGCATCACCCAAAGAAAGTTTACGTATGTCTTCAATTATTTTTCCAGGGTCATTCCAATATTCTTTTGCTTTTCCTAATACACCTTTCCCAAAAGTAATAGCAATAAGAATAGAATCTAAAACAGGTTTCAAAGAAGTTACTATATTTTGTATATATCTGGCAATAGTTCCACCCAAAACATCACCAATTACTTTTAATGCAGGACCCAAAATATTGCTCAATGTATCAATTATAGGAATTACTTGCTGTGTTAAAACATTAGCAATGTCTTCTATAGCAGGAAGTAATGCATCTACTATTGGCGTAAAAATCTTATCTGCTAATTTTGCAACTACAGGAATAAGCTTTCCCATTACTTCCAAAATCGGTTTCAACAAGGGAATGAATGGGGTCAAAATAACATCTACAAATGCCCCAAGTATATCCCAAATATTATTCAGTACTGTAGAAATAATTTGAGAATGCCTCAATATTTGAACTAGTGAGAACATTCCTGCTAAACCAGGAAGATACTTACTAAACATCTGCAAGGTTTGATTCTGATATTTTTGTGTTGTTCTTCCTTGTACTGTTTGTTGAACAGCATTTTGCGCTGTTTGTTGCTGGGCTAATTGCTGAGGACCAGGGCCATAATTTTGCGCTGTTTGTTGCTGGGCTAATTGCTGAGGACCAGGGCCATATTGTGTAGCACCTCTCATTGCTTGTATAGCCCAGGGGATTCCCCGCATTGTTTGATTCAATTGGTTTATTGCTTGAAGCAATCTCTGAGAAGAAGCATTTCCTGTAGAACCAGAAGAACCACCTCTGTTCTCTACAGATTCGCTAACAATAACTCTTATTTCACCACTAATTGGTTCTGGCATTTGCTTGCTTCTCCATCAAGTACTCTATGAGTCGTAAATCTCTGGAAATTTCCCAATCTGAAAGATTGCTTACTTCATCTGCAGGAATACCAAACATCATCATCTGAAGCTCTATCATTCTTCTGTTCAAAATATTTCGAAGCATTGGATGCTTTGATGGCATTCTCAATGCTTCTTCAATTAGTTTTTTGGTATTTCCTCACCCGAAGGCTCATTCCCATAAGGATTGGGAACAAATCGCTGCAAAGAATATCCGAAATTTCCATCAAGTTTCGAAAGCACTTCATCTGTTTTGGCAATATCCCAAGGAGCCTCTGCAATCATTTCTTTGAGCGACATTCGGTAATATCTATCTATATCAAGTGTAACACTCTTCTCAGAAACAATCATACACTTGGAAATGATTCTATTTCTTACCGACCAAGAAAGGTCTTTTAGCTTAAATTTGTATTCTTTTTCCTTGAAAACAAGCACTACATCTTTAGTCTCATTGCTCACCAAGATTTCATCAAACATGTCTACTCCTTACAACTTTTTTAATTCTTCTTAATCGTTTGGTTTCATTATCCGAGACATTTTGTCGTGGTATCGTAGATTTTCTTCTACAGAGCTATCTTTTGGTTTAGGAACTTTTGCGATTTGTGATTCTACATTTTTCCATCTGCGTTTTTGTGAATCCCAAACCATCCCAGATTTAGGTGGTGCTCCAGGAGGAGCAGAATCATTTGGGACGCCTAAAGCCTTTAGCAATTTATCAATATCTTCGCCCATTGTAAGACCTCCTAGTTATTCTTAAAACCAATATTTTCAGCTTCGATTTTTTTCATTTTTCTACAAAACAAGCATCTTTCTCAGTAGATGTGTAGTTTTCTACCTCCATAGCAAAAACCGAAGACTTTGGTAATTTATCATATTCAAAACCTTCGATTCTCCAGCCAAGCCCCATGCAATTGTCGCATCGCACCATGGTTTTTGAATCCTCGTCTAAAATGGTATGATTTCCCCCACATACAGAGCAAATAAAAACTTTTGTCATTTTTCTAATCCAAGTTTTGATCAGGATATCCTGCAGTATCAACTCCAGCCCCTTCAATGCGATCACTAATTACAATGTTCATATTTCTACAAATCATCTCCATAGGGACAGAAACAAGTCCTTCATTAGTAATTATATTATGCGGAGCACGAACTATTAGTGCCCCTTCAGTATTCAAACCAGTTGAAGGGGCAAAACCACCCGGAATATTTATCGTAATTGAATCACCAGAATCTCCTGCTCTGGTAAATACAAATCTTACTCCAACACCAACAATTGGTTCGTAATCTGGTGTTAAAGCGGTATTTGTAGTTCTGCCTTGCCGAAGAAGATTTTCATAAATCATGTCTTTTAACCAAGCTGACCCATCGTTGGGAAAATCAGCAAGCTCCACTTGCATCGAAAGTCTAATTTCCTGTCTTCCTTCAATTAACTCATACGGACCATGCTCTTCTGAAGAAGCTGCATCCGCCCCATCAGTTAAATAATACTTTGGGGTAATATTGTTGTTTATATCAATTCTAAACGACGAAATATTTGCAACTTCTTCAGAAGTCAAAACTGCAGTAGTGGCATTAGTATATTTGATAAACCTTAAAGTTGCCACACATTCAGAAAAATAAAAAGGTTCTGTTGTAGGAAGTGTAACTGAACCAATAGCTACATCCGAATCAGAATATGGGGTAACTAAAGTATCGGCAACATTATTATCAATGCTAACCCCTCTAAACAATATTTGGTCTAGAGACATCATCAACATTCCACCCTCTTCGCAATGAATTGTAGCCCGATTAACTTTTCCCCCTCTCCAAAATCTAGTTAATCCTGCTGTAGAACTACTATCGGGATAGTATGCAGCAACTATTCTAAATGAGGACAAAGAAGAAGTTGGGGCTGTTCCTGGAATTGTATGGGTGAAAGGTGCTGGTGCCACTGAATGGTCTACATCATCATATAAAGGCAAATGCAAACACCTTCCATCAAGAAGAACTATATTCGGAATACTACCAGAATAACTAGCACGACCTCGATAGAATTTGGATAAATTTCTATTCAGATCACTTTTGTACATCCACATCGGAATATGGTCAAACTCTGGGTCTGGAAGGGTTGCCTCATCAAAAGCACCAAAATTGTATATTGCAGTTGTGGTTCCAGATGGAAGAGCTCCATATGCACCTGAATCTGAACGACTCTCCTGGCCCCAAAGTAAACTCCAACGTTCTGATCTGTATCTTGGCAAGTTTTATTCCTCCGTAAATAATATGGATGTTTTTTGCAAACCTTTATACATATTTATGAAAATCTCGGAAACTTCTTTCCAACTTCTCTTTCTAATTCTCTATGTCCTCTGTCTGTAGAATAGTACTCTACAAGTTTTTCTGCAGAAGGAAATTGCTTTCCTATTTTCCAAGATTTTTCGCCTGTGAATTTATTTCCTTGGCTTCCTAAAGAAAAAGCTTTCCCTGTTTCTATTATACTTCCATCTATGCCTTGAAGCAGCTGTTTTGTTTTCAATGGAAGAGATTTGAAGGAAGACTTTAATCTTTTTGCAGGCTCCTGTACTTCTGGTTTTACCCAATACTGTCTTTCTTGAGTGAATGTTTTTCCATTACGATGTACAGTGATAGTTTTATTTTTAGGTACCAATCCTATATGCAAAGGGTTTTCATGTGCCCCAACATATTTGATTAAAGCCTGAATTGCTTCTCCCATAGAAAACTCCTACCTAGACGTCAATGGCGATTTTGTTATTGACGCATTCCACTCTAATTATACCATACCATATATTTTTTGTATTTTGAGCAAAATCTTGAAAACCTCGATACCAGGCAACTTGGTATCCCTGACCAGATTCATTTTGAAAGCTATGCATATTTGCATGAATGATTCTTCTGATTTCTGCCTTCATATCATAAAGTCTTTGTCTGCTTTTCATTGTATACATATCAATAGAAATCCAAAAAGTTACATCTTTTAGCTGAGCACCTAAATCTCTTAATGTTTCTTTTTCACCACTAGGTTCTGGTCGCACAATCAGCGCCGAATCTTGTGCTGGAGAAATTGATAGGGAAACCTCCATAGGATTTTCAGGCATCATATTTGCTTCGAAAATATGTGGCATGGGAATATTTCCCTCTCTAGAATCCCATTCTGATTTTAATAGATCAACCATGATATGGGAAGGGACGATTTCTGGCACATAAGTAGACATAAATTATCCCATCATCTAAAATACAACAAAACTTGCAATTCTATCCATAGCTCTTTCAGCTTCTTCTTGCCACAATCTTACTTTTTCGGAGTATCCTACTTTATCATTTCCTTGAACTAAATATACTCCGAAATTGTGATTTTCTATAAGATCTATAGCTACAAGTCTATTCGCAATTCCCTGAACAATTTTGAAATTGTTTTGATCTACTTCTGGGTCGAAGCCATAGGAATAGGTCAAACGGCAATTTCTCTGAAATTCACCTACGTCCCACCTCCAAAATCCTCTCATTATTGCTGCTCTCATTGGCAACAAATAATATCTGGTGAATATCATAGTTCCTGTTTGGTAATCTATAAAATAGTCGTTGGTTCTTCCCTCTGTCAAAATATCAAAGGCAGTTCCATTCCATATGGCTGCTTCATATACTGTTTGAAGATCATGGTGATGTATAACAGGAATTCCAAAAGTATTGAAGTCTAGAAAATCTTGTGTATAATTAAATCTCCAACTTTTGTGAACATATTGGTCAATTGTGCTTTCAGCCACTCTAATAAGCTCTTCCAATTCGAAAATATTTGGAACAGTATTGTAATCAAATCTTTGTTCTACTGGCAGTTGTAAAAAACTTGCCACTCTCTCTGGAGTCGTATATGCTGCGTATGGAAATACTCTTAATTTAGAAATAACAGCAGCAGTTGTCTGACTTCCCCCATCAGACAATCTAATTCGTATCCAAAACCCATTGTTTGAATCCGGAACTGAAGCAGGAGCAGAACCATTTCCAGAACTAGGAAATCCCCCATTTTGTGATGTAGAAGCAGCAATTCTGTCCCAATCATCTGGTATTACCCAATCACAATATCTTGATTGTGTGAAAGAATATGCCGTGATAATATTCAAATGAGTCCAACTTCCATTGTAATATTCGAATTCTAATCCAGAATAAGACCCATTCGTGGCCAAATTAACCAGCATTCCCCAGTATCTTCTATCAAGACGAATATACCAGCGGTCAAGAACGTCCGTTAAAGACAGTGTTATATTGCTATTCTTGGCAATACTGCTAGAATAGTCTGTGAATGTATTTGCAGAATCATCATAGAGCCAGAAGGCTGCGGGACGTAAGATTTTAGTTCTCCTGTATCAAATATTGTTTGATAAGTTTTCGGTAATAGAAAATGCTCATAGAAACTCCGAATATCAACCCTATTACTGTCCCCAATAATGTCAAATGATACGATATTGCGTCAAATGGTGTATATACAATTTGCCCTATTCCTAATGCCAAAAAAGGAATTCCGTAATTGATTCTATCAATAGTTTTCTCTTTCAAGGCAAAAAACCAAAATAATAGAAATAAAATTCCTGTACCTATTCCTCCAGACAATCCAATTACAAAATCTTTCCATCCCGTAGGATATGGTAAATCATAATAGAATACAAATTGGGTAAAACTATCAAATTGTATTCTGCCATTATATCCTAATAATTGGGCTGAAAGCAAATGAAAATCCTCATGAATAAAACCACTAATAAGTATTGCCAATACAGTAACAAATAAGATACTAATTAGTTTTCTCATCAAGAATCACTTTTCTGCACAATCACATTGATATATCCATTTTCTGGGACTGCGTATTTATTTGTAGCAGTATCAAACACCCAAAAATATCCCCTATATGGCCCAAGAAAATCTCTAAAAGAAGTAGCAGTAGGAGTTACTCTTACGACACCATCATCAGCATCAATAGTGGTAACATTGCCACTACCACTAGTATACTGTCTTTGGGCACCTTTTTTATCAATAGTCCAAAATTCTATAGAAGAAATTGTTGACAAATCAATAGCTTCCCCGCTAGCTCTCAGTTTGAAATCTAACGGATCTAGAGTCCCATTTGCAACATATCTTCTTACAGAAGAAGCAGTTCTATCTACTTCCAGAATGTGATTTCCTGTAATCTGGGGATAATAGAAAATCTGATATGGAACATCTCTACTGGCTCCCTCCAATACTTCACTTTGCAATGAAACTTGTATTGGCTGCTCAGAAGCATATTCTCCAGTCAAGAGAATACCATCATCATCTCCAGCAGACCAGTTTATTGTTTCAAATGTTCTATAATTCGTTCCATCAATCCTGTGTTTGATTCTTATAGTCATATTTTGGGTGAGGTTGGACAAATCCAGCCATGCACCATAGTGGACATTGTATTCGCTATTACTTGGGGTAAAAGTCAGCATTGTTTGTTCAGCCACACTCGAAGAAAGAGAGTATGTTGCTCTGGTATCTGCAAGATTTGCAGTAGTTGTTAGCGAATACATTGAATATGGAATGTCTCTACTAGCTCCCTCTGCTACGCCGCTTTCTAAAGTTACCCGTAAGTCATCATCTATAGCATAAATTCCCCCTATAAGAACACCATCATCGTCTGCAGCGTTCCAATTTGCATTCTGAAAGGTTCTTAAGGTGGTTCCATCAATGGCGTATTTTACTCTTATGGTAGCTGCTTGAGTTAGGTTCACCATGTCTAACCATATTCCCCAAACAATTGTTTCGTCTGTTGGAGAAAGTGTGAAAACAGTTTGCTCTGTTACACCATTGGAATGAGAATATGTCCCAGAAGTTTTATCCAATTTATTTCCTGGATTTCTTCAACCCAAACCATTTGTATTTTTTCTTGTTTTTTGTCTTGTCTTCTGAAAGATGAAATTTTGTCCCTGTAGGCTGATTTCCTGGGTGGCTTTCCGGATATTCTCCCATTTTGTGTCTGTGTCCTTGATGTCCACCAGAATGTTCATGGGAATATTTCGGAGCAGGACTTCCAGGCATAATTGGCTTGTTCATACCACCAAAATCATCATGTTCGTGATGAACGGGAGGAACTGTTTGACGTGGCATTCTAAAAGGCTTTTTCATAGCAGTCCCGCCACCTAACTGATGCTCATGACCAGATTCCCCACCAATATGAGTGTGTGGGGTTTTGGCTCCATGCTGATGTAGATAAGGAGCTTCTGGGGAAGTAAGTGGCTTAAAGAATGGTTTTGCTTTTATCAATATTTTTCTGAAATCCATATGTTTTTTCTCCTATGATGGAAGAGTTCTGTCTATTTTTGCTTTCCAGCCAAAATCTAGATTATTTACACCAGGATTATTTCTGCAATTAACGGTGAATTGAGTGCTGGTAAAAGTCCCCACCCAAATATCCCCAGGATCATTACTTGCAGATTCTCCTAAAGTAATAGTTATATCTTCAATTGTAGGAGTAATTTGTCCTGCAACTTCGACAGCATCTCCCAAACTGTGGGTTATAACTTCCGAAGTCATTCCATTATCTATAGTTCCTGTGCTAGAAGCTTCTGTAACATAACCTAAATTGTTTCTCAATATATGCCCAGAACCTGTCAAGTGAATATTTCCTGTTGTCCCACCATTTGAACAATCGTTATTCTCCACAATACAATTTACAGATGTCCCTCCATAAAAATTGATTCCATAATTGCTTTGTTTTATTGTTCTAGAATCCCTAACATAATTTCCACGGATAACGATATTATTACTATGAACAGTTCGTATTCCTGATACAGACGCTCCAGCATCAATATCTTCTTTAGAATCTAGTATTACATTATTGATAATTTGGGTTCTATGTCCGCCTGGTTCTAGATCAATACCCGAACTTCTGCACAAATAGATGCTGTTATTTGAAATAATAACGTCTTCTGCTCTTGATTGAATTCCTGCATAGCACAAATTTAGGGTATTATTAGAAACAACAATTGGAGCAACTGCGCCAGATTCTATAAAAATGCCAAATCTATTTGTTGAACTTGAAGATCCCCTTCCTTCAATATGATTCCCGGAAATTATAATATTTTTAGAGCCTTCTGCCTCTATTCTTGCATTTGCAGCAGTAGTATAATTATCAACTAAATTTGTAGTCAAAGTTATAAGATCAAACAAATTAACAGTTATTGTGCCAGAACCACCAGCTTCAACTGTAATAGCATTATTTCCTGCTACTAATGCTACAGGAGAACCTGTAACTATCCATCCTCCTGTAACTGCTGTGCCCGTAACTCCTACAGGAAGATTCACTGTAAATGTCCCTGCTTGAGTAACAACAGGCGAATTTACGCCCGAAATTACGGTTACGGGAGATCCTGTTACTATTCCTGTGCCATTTGTTATCGTACCATTTCCTGCTACAGTGTAAGAAGAAATTACTGCCCATTCATCTGAACCGTCGTCTATCATTCTAATTCTTTGTCCATTTGACCAAACAGAAGAATTTTGACCATCTACTATAACATCAGCTTGACCACTATTTGCATTAGAAGCAAGATTAATACTAGAAGATGTTATTGAAACTCCACCATCAACATTATTCATCGTATTTCCTGTGATGGCAACATTACTCACATGTCTTCCGCTATTTCCTGTCCAGGCATCAATTGCATATCCTGCGGTAACATTTCTTATGACATTGTTTGAAACAACCATTCTTGTAGCTTCTGTAGAACCAGAATTATGCGTCAGGGAAATAGCATTGTCGTCCGCAGTGTTCTCAATAATATTCCCTGTAATCACAAAGTCTGAACCAGAAACAACAATAGGTTCTCTAGACAAAGAATATGTAGTAGAAAGAATACAATCCTTTATAATCAAACCATGACAAGTAAAAGTAAATCCTGCATCTCTAGGATCGATTCCCCAAATTCTTTCAAATCTGAATTTGTATACTACAGTTAATGTTCCTGCAACCCAACATCCTCCGCCATCCCCATACAATGTGGCAATAGCATTTCCACTTCCATCGAATTTCATATCATGCATGTATACATTTGTAAGATGGCCTGCATTGGTGGAAAAAAGATGGTTAGTATTGTTCGCCACTGTCTTTTTCAACACAGTTGAGGTTCCGGAGCCTTCTATTTCTAAATCTGAAATCAGTTCTAGGTTTGAAGCTAAATTATATTGTCCTTCAAGCAAAACAACCTTTCCGCCTACAGCACCATCGATAGTGATATTGATATTTCCAACAACTCCTGAGGTAGTAATAGATTGACTTCCCGCCACCAGAGAAACTGGGCTATTGTCTACCGTCGCAACATCACTAGCAGCTGTTCCTGTAACTCCTGTGGGAAGAACAATAGTAAGCGTACCCAATCCCGTTACGTCTACTGCGTTTATTCCAGAGGTTAAATATTGTGGGGCATCTTCAATTGTTCCTCCGCCATTGGTTACTGTAGCAGTTGGCAGAGAATCTATTGCTGCTTGAATTTGAACATCGTCTGCAGTTCCGTCGCAAACAAAATCAGCCTGATTCTTGTTCAAGCTTGTTGCTGATGCAACTACAACAGTAACGGATTTTCCTTTTTGAAAAATTCCAGAATATCTAGGCATTATTTATTCCTATTTACATCCCCATAGCGAAAATATTCAAACTTTTGATTGTAAAATTTCTTGCGCCACTCAAATTTCCCACATATAGCTCTATATATTCATTAGTTGCTAGAGACACCATACAATGCAATGCGGAAAATTGTGTTCCTGACGAAGAGCCCAATACTTTGCAGTCAGTTGATCCATTTTCTGTAACACCAAATACAAAAATATCAGTTGGATTTGCGGGAGCTCCGCTAATAGTAACTGCCACATGAAAAGATCTAGTTACACTTCCTGTATATCTTAATCTTCCATTATTTGATCCGCCATTGTCAAATTCATAATCATTATCTAATGTAGTAGTAACAGGAATAACAACCATATTCGTAGATCCATCTGATATTTGCGATATAGTTATCACTGTTCCTGTTGTGCTAAAGTACTCTAACTCTGCCATTGGAACTCGTATTCTTCCGGGAGGAATAAGAGCATTCGTACTGCTCAACACAAGACCTTGTTTTAGATTGTTAGTTAGGGCCATTTTAGTACCTTAAAGTATCATATGAATACATTCGCGCCATTCCGATATCCAATATTGCAAATGTACCTCCAGCATTATCATCTACATTATAGAATTGGATAAAACCATTTTGAGTAGGAATATTTGTTGTATAAGTTGCAGTATTTGTAGTTGTTCCGTTTGTTACAGTGAATTTAATGGTGGCAGTTGCTGCATTATCATAAATTTCTATCATGTATTTATGCCAATTTGTAAGTGTAATGCCTGTTCCGACAACAGTAGTAACTGTTTCTGCTCCACCATTATCTGTTATGGCTGTCAATGTACCAGAAGCAGGAGCGCCGCTGAAGAAGAATCCTACTACATTATTTGTTGTTCTGTCATCACCAGTTGCTGGAGTCAATCCCATAAAGAATGTTGTCTCATCTACATTCGCAAGATTTGTAAATTTTGCTTCAAATTCCAAAACAGTTTTTCTTATAATATGTGCCCCAGTCATCGTTGACGGAGCATAAGAAAATCTGTCATAACTTCTTAATCTTGCAGTTTGTGCTCCTGCAACGGTATCGAGTCTAACTTTTAGCTTTCCGCCTTCTGAAGTATCCCTAGCTGCAGTAGCAGTTCCAGATCCTGTAGCAACCCATACATTAGCATTTATTCCATCTTCATCATTCCAAGCATCTGTGAGTTTTACAATAGTTTCATCACGTTTCAAATCTAAAATTGTTTGAATTAAATCCCATGTTTGCGACTTTAAGGGGCCTCCTGTGCCCCCATCAAGACCCAACACATCTATAAGAGACTTTCCATTGGTGATGATGTTGCCGCTGCCTCTATTGATAATTCTTGCAATACCTTTTAATCCAGCAACAATACTCTTGGTGGTAGCAGCACCGAAATTTGATTCATTGGCATCTGTTTTGTTTCCAACAACATCGCGCATTTGAGCATTTGTAACGACATCTGCAGCAGGGACATCGTGAAAACCATCTATTACAACAATATCAGCACTAACAGAAGCTGCAGCAGGAGTCCCTATTTTGTCAGAAATTGCTTCTAAACTATCGGTTCCTACTACATATGTAGATGTATCTGATGTCTTGGACAGAATATTAGACAACACTGTTCCGTCAGACACTTCAGCCGTCATGTCAGCGTTATTTGCTACAGCTGTTTTTTCAAGGTGATCTAGATTATCAACAATCAAAGCATCTTCTGCTTGAGTTTGAATATCAGCTAATGCAGTAGCATTCCAAGAAACCGCAGCATCGCTTTTAGGGATCTTTGCTATTTCATCGGAAATTTGCTCTAAACTATCAGTTGTGTTGTCATAAGAGCTACTTGTAGGCTCACCATTTACAAGCGCACCCTTATTTTGTATTAGAATAAGATTTTTCTTGAGTTCGGTGTCCATTCGTTTTTCCCCCTACCACCATACGAATGAAGTATGTAAATTAACTATATTCTACAATACGATATGGAATCGCCTTTGCTGGAGTATCGTCAACTGCTACATTTGCTTGTATGGTAACTCTAACAAAGCTAGCTCCTTCTACTACAGTCCCTTCAACTGTAGGATGAACCTCATCAGTTCCAACTAAAAAGCTATTTCTATCTATGATTCTCAGATTTGACCCATCAACCATAAATTTTAGTCTAGTTACAATAGTTCCAACATATCCATCATCAATTAGAGTTTGCAAATCTAAAAGAACTGCAATTTTACCTATTTTTAACGGAGTATAGTTTACAACTGTTTGTTCTGCAGTTCCCATGGCATTGGTCAAGGTGAATGTTCCAGTAGTTGTTGAACCCCTAATTTCTTCAAGTCTTTCCAGAACAGAACCATCACCATTTTCTACAACACTAGTAGAAGCAAAAGCATTGTTTCCATTATCTGCGCCAATCGCACCAAGAACACTAGTTGCACTATCTGTTACTACTGCCCCAGTTGTCCCCAACGCAGTTACAAGGGAAGGATTTCCATCTACTTCAAAACCACCACCAGCACCAGCAGCAACAACCCCTAGTGCAGCCTGCAAAGATTCAAGTCTTTCATCTATTGAGCCATCTACATTTGCGGCAATGGCCGAAGAATCATGTCCTGTTACAGTAACATCATATAAATCAGGAGTACCATCATATTCAGCACCTATTGCAGTATGAATAAATTCCTGTCGTTCAATAATGGAGCCATCTCTATCTGCAGCAACGGCAGAGCTATCATAATCTCCAGCAATTTCTTGGGAAATTCCATAAGAATTTAGATACAGTTTGAAATTATCAAAATCACCTCTAGCTACTTGGTCACCAGAATTTCCAGGAGAATATGCATCTATGTAAATAGACTGCTGGGCGTCCATAAATTCGCTTGGATCTTCATATTGTCCCAAAAGAACCCAAACATAATCAGGATATTGAGTAAGACTATAATAACATTTCCATACATTGTCTAATCTTTCTATCTTAAAGGATAAAGCATTATCAGTGCTGGTGAAATATTGTTCACCTTGTGAAACCCCATTGAAAATGGCACCAACAGCTATTCTATTTCCCACTCCTCCGGCACTTGCTTGTCTTTGACAATATACCACATTGTTAATGTCATAAGTTGCGGGAGAGACCCTTATTCCCAATGTGGCCCAACTCGCATCCAAAACACCAAAGGAAAAAACATCCAAATCAACCATTGTTGCAAAGTATTTTGAAACAATGGGTTGAGATAAATTCACCGCATAACCAGCAGCAGTTGGTGTTACATCTGGATCAACAGAAACTCTGAGTTTTCCCGCAGTTGTAGTATTGATGTCAGCAGTACCACCCTCAACACCATTCAAATATCCAACATTCCATCTTTCAGTATCCGCATCAGCATCGGCTACATCAAAATCATCATAATCTGCAAGCAAGTATTCACTTCTGTTGAGATCTTGAGAAATTCCTTCAAGTCTTTCTAGAACGGAACCATCTTCATTCACGACAACAGAAGAAGAATCAAATACATTATTTGCAGAATTTTCTCCGATTGATTCGGAAGCATGGCGAAGAACTTCCGCCATAGAAACACCATCTGCTGCTACCGCTCTTGCAGGGAAAGTAGTCATTCCAGAACCTGCCAAAACTGCAGCAAGATCTTCTATTGTTTGTTCAAGATTATCTCTTGCAGCACCACCTGGATCGGCAGTTACAGACCAAGCAGCACCAGCAGAAGATAGATAGTTAGCAAGACCTTGAATCATATTTTCTACATCAGTTCTTGCAACTCCTTGGACGGTTGAGGAAAAAGCATCTGAAGAAAATCGAAGCAATATTCTTCTGAGTTTTGCTTCTATAGAAGTAGTAGTTATATCAGACAGATCATCGCTGGTAGCAGCGTCATCTCTCTGACCAAGATTTGTAAGAACAGAATCATCTGGATCTGCGGGAGTTGCCCCAACTCTTTCCAAAATCGCCTTTAGCTGACGAATAATAGAATCATTTCCTGGAGCAGCGTTCATGGCAGGAATAGTGTCTGTCTTGTTGCCTATAACATGAGCAGGAGTTGTATTGTTAGCTGAATCCGCTGCAGGAACCAATTGGCTATTTGGAGCAAGTATTACATAGACAACAAGGCCAGGTGCTGCAGTAAATGGTTGCTCTGCATCAAGAGTAAAAATTCCTCCTGCGTTAGCAAAATCAGTAATCAATCTGGGTTGGAAAGCAACATCCCCAGAAACCGTCATCAACCAAGAACCATTCCAATAATCATTTGCTTCAGTTCTTGTTGAATCTGCAGGAACAGTAGCAGAAGAAGTGTCTAAAGTTCCAGTAGCTAGGATTTCACCTCTATGAACTGCTTTGAGAAGTCTAACAATAGAACTATTAGCGCTTGTTCCATCATATTGTGCCGCATCTGTCTTACTGCCTATTACATGAGGGGAGGTGTAATTATTTGTCCCGTTAACAGTAGGACGGAGGGGATATTGATGCAACACAATTGCATATTCATCTCCCACAGCAGGAGCAGAAGTAAATGGCCATTCTGGGTCAATAATGAAAACTCCACCAGCATTAACAAAATCTACTATTGGCCTGGGCTGATATGCGACCACTCCTGTGGTGGGAAGAAGCAATGTTCCGTTCCAGTAATCATTTGCTTCCGTTCTTCCAGTGTCTGCAGGAACAGTAGCCGAAGAAGTAGTGAAAGTGCCTGTTGCGAGAACAGAAGTTGAAAGCAACTGGTCAATTGCACCAGAGCCAATATAGTATTTCCAATTATCAAAATCAGCTGTTACAATTTGAGCATCATCAGTTCCACCACTTTCTACATAGAGATATGGGCTAACCGAAGAAGTCATGTCACCGTTAACATCTTCATATTGAGTAAGTTTTGTCCAAATCCAGTTAGGATATTGAGTCAAAGAGTAGAAAATATTCCAAACATTGCCGTATCTTTCGATTTTGAAAGCAACAGCATTATCGGTGGTATTTTGGTTAACAGTGGTCTGGGCAGCACCCATAAATTCTGCCCTGGCAGTAATTCTATTTACTGCATTGCTTGCTTCTCTGGCAATAAGAATATAGTTGCTTGGGTCATCCACATCACCAGCAGATATTCTCAAGCCTGCAAAAGTAGAAGTAGCATATGCAGTGCTCAAAGCGATATCTGAATCTACCATTATGGAGAAATATTTGCTTCTTGTAGTTTCGTCTCGCTTCAAAGCATAGGCAGATTGTGTAGGAGTTACATCTGGATCTACAGAAACTCTTGCTTGTCCTGCTGTAGTGGTGTTGATATCAGAAGTTCCACCTTCTGCCCCAGCAGCACTACCATCAGAATTTGCTATGTATCCAACATCCCATCTTTCATTGTTTCCATCAGCATCTGCAAAATCAAAGTCATCATAATCAGCAAGAACCCATCGTTCCAATTCAGCAGTAATTTCTGGTTCATGAGAAACATTGACTGCGATTCGGGCAGTTTCCAGCAGAGTTCTTTCTACTAGAACAATGCTAGCTGTAGCAGCAGTTGTATAGTTGTTAGCCAAAACCCCAACTGTCAGAGTAGTAGGAGAATCAATTGAGACAATTGTTTGGATTTCTGTATCAGGGGTTGTGTCATAAATTCTAACTCTTTGTCCTGCTTGGAAAAGAGCAGCATTAGAAACAGTGATTGTAGAAGTTCCAGCGTTTGCATTCGCAGTAAGAACAACAGCAGTATCAGTATCTTTATCTACCCAACCACCACTAAAAGTAGCTGTAAGTTGGTCTCCTAGTTGCCAGTTATCTTCAAGTGGAGTATATGTAGCAGAAATAAATCCTGCTGCTTCATCTGCTGTAGTAGAAGCTACGATTTCAGTAGTTGTTCCGTTCCTGATACGATTGATTACATAATTGCCTGGTGTGATTTCAGTAGTAGAAGGGATAAATAGCCCAGACTTTAGTTCTAGACCAAATGTATAAGAATTATTGAGTCTTACATATCCTGGAGAATATTTGCTATATTGTTGTGTTTCCCCAATTTTTTGAAGAACAAGATTGTTCAGATAACGAAGTTTACTTTGTATTGAACCATCTGCTCCATCATCTGTAGCAGGTTCAGTTCCAAAACCTAAAGCATCTAATGCGCTATAAGCATAATAAAATCTAATATCATCGAATCTAAAGGTAACAGTGTCTGTGAGGCTCCTGAAAGAAATCTGGTCAATAAGATTTGGATTCCAAGCAGTTGCGCCTTCCGCCACTGGACCAGGATATGATTCTGTATTTAGAAAACCCCCACCAGTTAATGCGGCAGTAGAGCCAGAATACAAATCGATGATGAATTCTCTGGTTTTCTCTTGTGCAATAGTGAATTGCCATTCTTTGTACATAGTGGCATCACTAGCATCTGCCAGTCTAACTCTGATTGTTTGATTTCCAGTAGAAGAAACTGCTTTGAAGACAACATATCTAATTCTACCAATAGAACTTCCTACAGGAAAACCAAAGACGTTGTTGGGAATACTTCTGCTAGCTGTAGCAGTGCCGCCAGTAGCAGTTATTTGAAATGACTGTCTTCCTTGAACTGCATTTGCAACAGTAGTTAATTGGGGATCTCCAACACCACCATTGGTAACTGACCAGACAGCTTGCAATTGTCCATCAGAGGAATATTGTTCAAAATCATCAAATAATCTTGCAGTTAGACCTCTAGAAAGAGAATCTATGCCACCAGGATGGCCCGAACCACTTTCGGGATCGAACACAGTTTGCCAAGTTATAAGAGGCATCTAATTCTCCTTATGTGAAAACATTACAATATATTTCAACTTCATATTTTAACTCCAAAATATTTGCTATTTCGTTATTTTATGTTTTCTAGCCAATGCTTCTGCAATCTCGTCTCTTTTCTTTTGTCCTTCAGAACCTTCTGAGAAATCTGAATGCCCAAGTTTCTGAGCTTGGGAAGTAGCAATAGCGAATTTCGACCCAGTGCTTAATTTCTTTGAGGCATTTGCAAAAAGCGCAAATTTCTTGATGCTTCCCTTAAACGGCCAAATCCTCTTCTTTTTCGGAAGAGGAATTTCTACCCTGGATACACCTTTGGGTGCTTTTTCGCCCATAAAATCATGAGTATGAGCTCTTTGTGTAATATGTTTTTCAATATTTTCTGACAAAGCTATTTCTTTCTTCCTAATCTAGATAATGAAGAAAATTTCCTTGTACCATATCGTCTCCTTCCAATCCAAGCTGCTAGACGTTTAGGACTTTTTATTCCTTTTGTGCGAGATAAAGAGCGAGTGAGTTTCTTAAATCTAGTTCCAGATCCTAATTTTGGCTTTCTGCCTTTTTCCAATAATTTCAATGGATGAACAATTGGCATAGAACTAGAAAATGTTTCTCCATCATCCCAATTTTGCAATGGGTTTCTTTCTATTCCAAGATATTTACAAAGATCTTCTATCGCTCCCATATTATACAGCCTCTAGCCAGCCAAAAATACGTGGAGTTTCTCCTACTTGAACATTGCAAAAGCTAATTCTCTCCCAAATTTCAATGGAATGATTGCTCCAGAAATCACTTCCTGCTCTGATATACATTCCTCTATCTTGCTGATTGGTAGCAGTTCTATCAGCAACTCTATCGAATGCCAAATAAATATCTCCAGTAGTATGGAAAGTATATTCTCTTATTTGTTCTGGCCCACGAAATCTTCTAGACGTAGAAGCATTTGCAGTTCCATCCCATTCATGATATATTCCCAAAGAACCATCACAATATGCCGAAACTGAATCTCTTACTTCTGCCTGCATACCATCTACATAAAAGTTTGTGTTATGCTGTGCAACAGTAACAAAATAGACTCTCAAAGTAGTGGGTTGTTGAATAGTGTGTTCTGAAATTGTAGCAATTGAACGTTGCCAAGCATTAGAAAGTACAATAGTATTGCCATTAGCAATAACATTTCCTGCGTCATCTTGTACTTGAATTCTTGCAGTATCACCACTGTTTACATTATCTTGAAAATACGCAGAGCACACCAAAGGAGTTCTAGGAGGAAAACTACCTAAACTCCAATAAGCGCCTTCCCCAGCAGCAGCATTATCAGGATTTATAAGCATAGAATTTGAACCAGAATATGCTACAACTGCACTTTGCGAGATAGCTGATCCAGAGGCAGTGAACCCAGTCGGAGGATCTGCGGTTTCAGCAGAAGGATTTGTAATAAGGTTTACAGTTGGCACTCCTGGAGAAACTGTGTATAGATTCTCAGCAGTCCCAGATACTGCTAGGGTTGAATCAATAGGATAGTGTTTTGTTAATGGTCGTAAAGACTCTCTTGTAGAAGGGACATCTTCAATAGGCCACTGCTTAAAATATCTGGGATCAAGATTGCCACTGCCATATTCTGGTCCGCTCAAATTATTCCTCCAAAATTATAGAAACCTTACAAATGCTCCTGCTATTACGGAAGAAATAATTGCAACAACTACAGTTAATTCCGCCGCCAAAATCTTCATTGAACCTTTTCGCCTCAATTCAATATTACTTAATTCTGTGATTTTTTCTTCATGCTTCTCTGATATTGTTACTAATCGATCTACATTAGCAGTAAGCTGAGAAATAGCCACCCTAAAATCAGAATTGGTATGTTCTCTTTCATTATCATTAGCAGATAATCTGTCTACTTCTTTTTGCATATGGATGTAATATGGATAAGAGTCAAATCTAGAAGCTTCACCTACCATCAATAAACTCCTGCTTCAGAATATAAACTATGATTCTTGAACTACTTTGTAATAATCAATAGTCATTGTTCTTGCATTTCCATCACCATTTTGGTTGGCAAAAGAAACACATAGGTCTTCATCATCAGGAAGGTTAGCTCCACCTAGTGCCCCAAGCTCTGTTCCATCTACGAAATAATGTACCCTGGTGCCATCAAAATAAAATCCTGCTCTAATCCAAGAAGCAGCAGAAACATCAACACCAGTATCAACAGCAGTAGAAGTCCCATCTTTTCGTATTTCAAAGTTCAGAGCAACCGCACCATCATCTTTTGAGAAAAAGATACCATCTGTAGGATTAGAAACAATCAGTGTAGTATCAGTTATGCATAATCCTACAAGAAAGTCAGACTCTGTTGCTTCACTTACTTGAAACTTGGCTTCATACCATAGTTGATTGCTATTGGCACAGCGATAAGCTTCCCCAAGCTTTTGTATCTCAATTGAATCATTATCGAGAGCACTATTGGTAAGAAGAAGTTCTCCACCCAAAGCATCAGTCAATGCCTGAGTTCCACTCCCATCTCCTACTTCTGTAACAGTCCAATCAGCGGCACGATATGTTATAAAATGGTCTTCTTCGCCATAATATTCATTCATATCTGCCCAAGCAGAAGGACATCTTTGCCAAGTTCCAGAATATGGAGATCCTATTCTTCTACGATTTGTGCCTCTAGCACAAGGAAATAAAACTCTCTCATCAGGCATTTTTATATCTCCTGAAGAATTTTTACATAGTCCACAGTTAGGGTCATAGCACCAATAGTTCCAGCAGTATCACCATCTTGAATAGCCATAGAAGATCTTAAAGTTACATCATCAGGAAGATTGGTTCCGCCAAGAGCACCGAGTTCAACCCCATTTACGAAATAATGGCATCTACTTCCATCGAAATAAAATCCTACCCTTACCCAAGTATCTGCAACTAAATCTATTCCAGTATCTACTTTTGTAGATGTACCACTTTTTCGAATTTCAAAATCAATATTCGCATCACCATCATCTTTGATAAACCATACACCGTCATCTACAGGAGAAGCTACAAGTGCTGTTCCAGTTTCTGCAATTCCAAAAATCAAATCAATTTGAGTGGCTTCATTTGCTTGGAATCTTGCCTCATACCAAAGCTGATTGCTTCCAGTTAGCTGATATATCTCACCAACTTTTTGCATGTTTACGGTGTCATTATCAGCGTTTGTATTTGTAACCAGAAGTTGTCCACCAATCCCATCGGTAAGAGCTTCAGTAGCACCAGCCTGGGTTTCTGTTACGGTCCAATCTCCAGCAACATAAGTGTGAAAGTGGTCATTGTCCATGTAGTATTCATTGGGGTCTGCCCAAGTAGACGGAGCCATTCTCCAGACACCAGTATATGGCGAAGCTATTCTTCTTCTATTCACCCCATCTGCACAGGGTCGTAGTATCCGTTCATCAGGCATTTTGTATTGTCTCCTTATCCCTCATTTGGGACATGCAAAAATTCTCAGCACTAAAAAAGAAACAGAGCTTAATTTCCTTCTTTGTGAGGAGCAGAATTGCCTAGTTCTTGGTCTTTGAAACTATTGTAATTGCGCCAAATTGCTTGTTTGATAAGACGTTTCATTGCAACCAGATTTTCGCCTGTAAGAGAAGACTCAAGTATCGTCATTACTTCTCCTACATTTCTTTCTACATTCTTCTTTAGCTTTTCTGTAATTACCGTTACTGGAACAGATTGAATGCATTCAGTTACCATTTTCAGAACTCCTTACGGCTTCGTATCAATTCTGTCCATTTAATATCTGGGGCTGTCCAAACACTGGGATGCAAGTGAATATCATTAAGCTCTTTTTCACCCAGAAAATCTTCTATCTTCAAACCGCTGAAATCATAGGTTAGAAAATCATCACGCAATGAGCAAAGCTTTTGTTTCATTCCATCTTTCAGATCATTATCCATTTTCAGAACTCCTTATATCTTTTTCATTTGGTAGGGAGAAGAATCTTGTTTCATCCTCTCCCTACCATCATTTTACTTCTCAGCTATTTAATAGCTTATTCGTTCAAGTCGCCAAGTACTGACTGAACGTCTAGACGAGTTGCCCTCAAATCCATCAAGGAAAAGAAGAGACCCCTCACAACTAATGCATTGGCATCGAAGAAGTTCCTGTTCTCAACATACTGCGGAGTCATTGCTACTGCAATTTCCAAATGATTGGTGTCAAGAACATAGAGCTTGCTTCCTAGAACGGTGTCATCACTTGCTACACTGGTAGAGATATCGGGGTCAGGAAACACTGGGATACCACGATAAGTAGCTACCTGTAGACCAGTTTGAGTTCCAGGTAGAGTTCTCTCATCGCCTACTCCGACTTGGTAATCAGAGTATTCTACAAATCGCTGTTGACTTTGTAGAAGCTGGTTTAGTCTCTCGTACTGGTCATATCCAGTTACGATCAGGTTAGGAGTTCCACCAGCAGCACGGACTGCCCTGATTCGAGCATCTAGCAATGATAGTGTCAAGTCTCTTCCAGCACCGCTGTTATATGAAGAAAGACCTGCAAGAGCACCACCAGATGTTCGAGTGGTCAAGTTATATACATTGACGTTAGCACCAGCACCACCTACAGCAACTCCGTCGGCCATAACAATATCGTCAATCGAAGTCATTCCTGCCCGCTCTAGAATGTAAATCATGTCACCATCGTCGCAGTTTATTGCACCTGCAAAAACAGCAGCAACATCTACATCACCAGTCGAGGTGTTTACAGCAGAAACCAGCTGAGTAGTGCCCTCATTGTAGGAAGCATCTGTAGCATCTCTAATACCTATCAAATCACCTATCTTGAAATGAGCAGCCACAGAAGCAGGCACGGTAGCTGTATTTGTATCTCCAGCACTGGCAATATAAGCACTTCCTGCGGTCAAACAACCATTCACACCTTTTAGATAGTCTCTCTCTGCAGCCTCTAGCTCAATGGCCATGATATCTCCCATTCCACCTTCCAATTGGTTGATGAACTGGGTTCTAACTGGCACACCGAATGAAGCAGCAGTGATTTTTGGTAGAGTGAACACGCCCTGGTAAGCAGAAACATCAATTGTCGGTAGAGCACCAGTTTCTGTTACAGGTCGGAAACGGTTTGTGGTAGCAGTTGTACCACGGTCAGTTCTCAAAACCCAACCAGCCCTTGGCCCCCAAGGAACTTTTCGTAGAAGATTCCAGAGAACCTTCTGGTTGTTTAGAGCGTCCCATACTTTGTTTCCAAAAGTTTGGTTGAAGGTAGTTGCCCCAGTGGTTAGATAGGTCTGCTTTTGGAAGTAGTCTGGGCCAAAGACAGAACTTAACAGCCCTTGCTGGGCTTGCGCCAGATAATCAGCTAAACTAGTTTCAGGCATTTTGTTTTATTTTCTCCCTTTTGATTAACTAATCAACTTTGCGATTTCAGGTGGTAGGCCACCCATCTCGGACTTTGCCTTCAGAGAAGAAAGCTCCGACCAAGAACGTTTCTTGAGAGTTTCAAGAACACTCTTGTCGTCATTCTTTTCATCAGACTTGATAAGCATATCCTTTCCATCAGTAGAAGCTGGGATGCTTGTCTTTACCACATCTGCCCTCGGCAAAGGACTCCAGCCCATTTTCTTCATACGCTTGGATACTTCATCATCAATAGTTTTTGCTATTGATTTGCGTATTGAAGCAAGTTCTTTCTTTAGTTTTTCAACCTCAGAAAATTCCTCATCCTCTTCTTTGTCCTTTTTCTCATCCTCTTCATATTCCTCATCTTCTTTCATAGGAGCTTCGTCTTCGGCAAGCTTAATCTTGTCTTTTGCACCCATGATTGGAGGAGTAGCTTCGTCTACCTTGCCAACTTTTGCAGCCTTATCGGTTTTAGCATCTTCCTCTTTTTGTCCACCCTGATAAGGAGCAGCTTTCTTGACAGCTGTTAGAACAGCTTCAGTAACGGATTTGATGATCTTGTCCTCGTCCACTTTGCTCTTCTCAGCAAAAGCCTTGGCTACTGAATCAACCAGGCTCTTTTTTTCCTCTTCCTTTTTCTTCTCTTCCTCTTGGGCCATCATTTCGGCATGTTCCTTCTCGGAAGCTTCGTCATCTTCATCCATGCGATCACTCATTTTTTGCAAGAGTTCCGCAACGGCCTGAAGAGCCATGGTATTGCTTTTTAGGAGTTCGTCCTGGGTTTCCTCTTCCATTTTGCTTTTTACCTCGTTTTGTTTCACTTTCTCAAAATATTTCTAAAACTATTTTCAGATCTGGTCTTTGCCATCCGAATCTGAAATTTTAGACAAAAAAAATAGCCAAGAGAATCTCTTCCCTTGACTATACAACATCTACACTCAAACTACATAACTTTTCTGGTGAGAATTATTTTAATTCTCCTCGCCTGTTAGGTATTATAAACTATTTTTGCCTCAAATTACTAATTTTGAAAAGAAATTATAAACAAAATGGAAATGCCCCAGAACTTTTACATTCCGAGGCATTTCCAAAAGAGGAGAGAAGGTAAACCGTTTATCTACTTCTTTCTTCTTGGCATCTCCATTCTATTTTATAGGCTTCTGATTCCATTGGGTGAAACCATGGTTCATTGTTTCTTCGGTATTTTGGCCATATCAAAAGCAAAGCATACAGAATATACCAGACCAAAATTCCTAGTCCTAAAGTATATTTTCCCCATTTCCAGATTTCATTCCAATGATATTCCTCGTGTTTTCGCAAGCACTTATCTTTCATTCTGTCCTTTCGAATCAGGATAAATGGAAAAAGTGTTATTGCTATTCTATTGGAAGGAAAGTTTTTAGCTTCAACACCGATAACAATGGGATTCATTTTACCACCCAGAAGAATAGCCTCTTTCCAAAAGCTGCTTTGTTAGCTCGTTCTTGACTTGCTTATCCGTCCAATCAGGATGAACTGCAACAATAGCATCTTTAGCTCCTACAACAACAACAGGATCAGCAACTGTAGGTGGCATCAACCCACCTGGGCCAGAACCAGGGCCAACTGGAACTCCTTCTGGTAGAACTACTACTGGTTTGCCCAAAGGAATTTGCTCCCCAAGTCCCCGAAGTCTTTTCTCCAAGGAAGGTAAAACTTTCTGAATAAACTGATATGTAAGCAAAGAGCCTAATGCACCTGCCAAATAGGCAATTGTGACATTGGAATCTGAACCATTCAAGAACTTATCTAATTGTGCTCCAGCTTGTCCTGCAACCGCAAGTGCAGCACCGACCTTTAGAAGCCACGGAACTTGACTTGCCTTTAGAAGATTCGCCACTATAGGAACATTCTTTACCACTGATACAGGTAAACTCGATAATGCCCCTACAAGCAATGGCACCAGCAAACTACTCCAATCCATTTAGTCCTCCTTATTTTTCTCTTTGCAAAAACAACTTCGCTCTGGAAGCTGGCAACCTGAACAGATTGGTGAGCGAGAAATTCCTTTCTTCAAACTTGCCCTTCTTCCACATACCACACAAAGAAATTTCTGAGAAGACTCTATATACTCTATCTGCAATAGTTCCTCCTGAAAACCCCATTATTTTTATTATATATCGTCTTTAGGAAATTTTAGGTAAAAAGGTTCTGAAATTTCCACCCTGACTTTTGTATCTTCGCAATTCTGCAGCCACAGAATATCCTAGCTCGGTAAGTTTTATCACTGGATTTATTCCAGTACCATTTATTTCTAACAATCCTACATCTTCCAAATCATCCAAACAATCCCAATCATCATGCTCCCAAACTTCTGTACCATCATTTAATCTTGTGGGATATTTCGAGCCATCACCCGCAACCGAAACTAGACCAGGATGTCTTCTAGCATGACAGCGCATCCGAGATGTACTCAACTGACCTTTACTGTCTACAACGCAAGTTTCTGCATACGCAAAAGTGCTCCAATGGTCTTTGCCAAACTTTTCTACTGAAATCATTTTTCTCCTATAAAAATACCATCTTTGTATTAGCAGGAAAGACCTCGTAGTAATCTATATCATTGAAATCTACATTGTGTTTACCATTTCCTGTCCTTGTACTCCAAATTCTATCGGCTTCTTATTTGCTTACTGGAACAGAAACATCAATCCACATATTATCGAATCCATCATATAACCTGACTACAAATTTCTCTTCCATAATTATTACCTCACCTCAATTACTTGGGTGTGATTTCTTGCATTTTCTACAAGTTCTTGGAATCCTTCCTCGAAATGCTCAATTCCTTCTCTAGCAAACCCCACAACGACTTCATTGCCACACTTCGGGCACTTGTATTTATCAGCTGCCCAAATCTTGTACGGTCCAAAAGAAGCAATGTCAAGAACTTCTACACCATTCTTTTCGCATCGCATGTTCACAGAGCATTTTACGCACACGGGCATATGCCAATTACACATGTGGCTTCTCCTTTACAGCTACAATTTTCCTGCTCTTTCTATTCAAGGGCCAAGTTTTCATATTGTCTTCTCCATCATCAAAAGCAAACTCTCTGTTTTGTCCACACTTGCAGCAATATGCAGGATAAGTTCCATTCACCAATTTGCTTTTTAACATCCAATAATGAACACATTCCATTTCTTATTCCTCAATTATGGGAAGAATTTCTTTCAGTTCTTGTCTGATTTTCATGAGAAGTTTTCCCAAATGATTCTCGCCAATTACATTGCAGACACCCCAATATGAATCTCCCCAATCGTTTTCTTCTACAAGATCTTCGTTGTTTGTATTCAATAGCTGTCTTCGTAAATTTTTGTCTTGGAATTTAGAACGTAGAATGCTTTCCATGATATCCAACTTGGTATCTTCCCACCATCTTGGAAGCTCACACATTCTCCCTAATCTTTTGGCTTCATAAGGAGAAACCCCAAGAAACTGATATCTCAGTAAATCAGGTACTTTAGCTGCTTGAAAGGCTGCTTCTGATGAATCGTATATTCTGCCTGCAAATTCTACTTTGCAAGGATAGAAATTTGAACAAAACCAAAGTCTTCCCCTAAATGCTGGCATGCTTATTCTCCAAAAATATCTTTGTAGTATTTTTCCAATTCTCTCCAAACCCCTTCATGTCCTTCCGAGAGAAGAACTTCAACAATGGGCTCTGCATTCAAAGTAGAACCATCATAGAAGCATCTTCCAGACTTTGTGTAAGGACATTCCCTACTCGGAGTTGTAAACTCATCTTCGCCATTTTCATCTTTTCTAGGAACATCACTCTGATAATCTCTGATTGGCTTATCAGAATGATATCCCAAATCGTAAGCCATTGGCTGAAGCTGAAAATAGGGGAACGGCTTGTCAAAAAACTGTCTTTGGATGTGAGGAAGATGCCAATTAGTTCCTATGACAAATTGTACTGCCCCTTTGTCTCCCTTAAAAACAAACCTTATATTAACAGAACCAATTCCGTAATTCTTTGAAGGATCTGGGTTTGTTTTATCATAAGCAGGGATAAATTCTACTATCTTTTCAAACACCATTTCACCTCTCTCTACCAACTTCTGTGAACTTCTTGCACAGATTCCCAGCCATCATATTCCGCAATCTTCCATTTAACATCATCTGGAATTTCCACAACTTCCAAAGTTGAAAAGCTTCCATCTGCCTTTTCTCCAAGTTCTTCAACTACTTGGATTAGCAGAGGATCAGTCCTTTCCAAGTCTCCTTCGCTCCAGTAATAATCTTCATCTCCAATTTTTCCATCTCTGTAATAATGGTAGAAAAGGGAATCCTGGACTCCCACCAAATTCAACCCAGCAAGTTCGCTGTATCGCATTACCGCTTCATGTGAAAGACCAAAACTGCCATAACAGCGATTCACTACGACTTTCATTCTATGCTGCTCCTTATTTTTTCTTTAGAGGCTTTCAGGAATAGCCTCAAGGCAAGTTTTTGGCTGCTTTCGGTTCTCTCTGCGGAGATACCTAGCATCTTGTCCTATCTTTGCATTATGCCTTCTTCAGTATCTTGTGTCTGCAAATGGTGCCTTGAGGAGCATATGTAGGTACATCTCCCATTAGAAACCATTCGTCAGGTTCTGCCCTTCTCACCTTTTCTTCTTCCACAAAAGAAACCTCCCCAAATTTATGTATCTTTTGCACCAAAGAGACTATGGCCCTGCGGTTGTGCTCACCGATGCAGTTTCCCAGAAATTCTCTCTTTACCCTTCCATCTTCTCCGAGATAGTAATCTCCCACATCTGGGATTTTGTATACCCCATTGAAGATGTACTTTTGGCCATCATAGGATATTTCCACCATTAACTTTCCATAAGGATTTTCCACTGTTCCTCTCTCTTCGCAATTAACCTTCTCCAGCCAATTCCAAGTGTTCCACATGTAGTGGTCATAGGAGATGAAGCTGCGGTCTGCAAGATATATCTCTCCCTCAGAAGAATTTACAACCCAATTCTTATTATCAAGATAAGGATATGAAGTGATGGTTATTGTGCTATCAATGTTCCCTTTTCCCATCATACGAACTACCACTCCTGGAAATAGCTGCTCGGCACTCCTTATTTGATTGGGGCCAAAGTTCGGACAGAAATATGACATGTACTCTTCCATTGTTTTTCCTTTTCCTTTTTTAGTTCTTTTTACTTCAGAAGTTCCAGAGCCTGGGCAAAGGCATTCTGCTTGAGTTCAGCGCCACTGCCCAGAAGAGAGAACTCGAACCTGCTCGTCCTATCCTGGTTCTTCTTCCAGTGGTCTTCGTACTCTGTCACAGCATTGTAGGCACCCCACAAAGTGCCCTTGCTCTGAGGTGTTGTCTTACCCACCTCTACAAGCTCCATAGTCTTGGTGAAGGCATACTGCTCCATCGGTCGCCACATAGCCTTGTCCTCTTCCTTTATTCCCAAAGAAGAAATGATATAGTTTTCCATCTTGGGAGCAGGCAAGGCCAGAACCGCCATCCTATTAGCAATCTCCTGAAAGTTGACGTAGAACTGATTCGTCAACCCCAAAAGCTGTTGCGCACTAGAGACCTTGGACATCACATTGGTAGTGTGTCGCATTCGGAAGCGTTCTCCCACCACCTGTCCCAAGGCCATCGTAAGAGTATTCATGCAGACAACCCTTACAGGCGTGAACTGGACAGAGAAGGGAGTGGTACCATCGAAGGAATTGTAGAGCAAGAGATACTTGTCCACAACATCGTCCCGAATCTTTATGACATCAGGAAGCTTGGCCAGAATCCAGGTCTTCTTTCCACCACGCAAAGAACCTGCTGTGTGATACATGGCGAAGTTCCCCTGGGTAAGACCATCAAAGAACTTGAATGCTTCCACATTCTGCACTGGGGTATAGCGATTTCCCACTACTCCCAGAGCAGCACCATCGGTCTTACGAACCACTGCCTTGGCATCGGGAATGTTAATAGCGTTCAAAGGATTTCCTTGATAATGGATGAAGACAGGCTGGATTTCAACCTCCCAATCCAGTCCTGCCTTTACCAAAGCGTCCTGGCTAGTAAGAGCGCCCTCCACGGGAGTGCCCAGGCCGTGCCACGGAACTTCACCGAAGTAGAAGCTGCTTTCCAACTCGTGCGCCATTTTGTTTCTTTCTCCTCTTTTCTTTTTATCTTTTACTGATTGCTGAGCCAGATTGCCTTTGTGAACGGATGGTATCCCATTGGCCCCTTTACCACCAGACCAGGACTGCAGGGACACATCTTGCATCCAGCCTTCCTGGAAAAGAGCAGGCCAGTCATTTCAGGGAAATACACCTTCACAAGAGAAATGATTTCGGGGTCTTCTGCTTGTTTGGAATAGTTGACCTGTCTTCGCCACTGGAAATCGCCTTCAAT
>Ga0209518_1000514_pt1 | contig 49977 bp, 44 predicted proteins | sample RifGroB1_FD_183993 | JGI IMG/M metagenome (GOLD analysis project Ga0209518, IMG submission 183993) | Groundwater microbial communities from Rifle, Colorado, USA - Groundwater B1 (SPAdes) (version 2) | ecosystem: Environmental > Aquatic > Deep subsurface > Groundwater | place: Rifle, Colorado...
ACCCCAGTAACGCTTTTTATGCTCGGTAAAGATGTCTTTTTTGGTTGCCATAGTCATAGACGACTACGGTAACCTATTTATGATCTATCCACACCTTTCTTGGTAACATTATTTGTGATCTATATCGGACCCTATCGGGGTACAAGTTTATCCAGTATTATTAGAGTATGGCTTTAGCTATCTCTATTATCCTCACCTGGCTGTGGACTCTCACTCCCATCCTCAATCTCTACAATCTTCAGCTCACGGGGTTTCTCACCCTGATCTACTTTGCCTTCAAAAAACACTCTCGCTTCCCTTCGGTTTTGATTCTAAACATCATCTGTCTCCTCCTCATCTTTTCTACCGGCGGTCTTTCGTCCCCTTTATTTTTTCTTTTGGATCTTCTTCTCATCGCTCTCGCCCTGCTTTTTGAACCCAAACAAGCAGTCATCGCTTCTTTTTTGATCGTTTCTCTTTTCCTGATTCAAAACTTCTCGACTCTCGATACTTCGAAAATAATTAATCTCCTTTCCCTCGTCCTGATGACGCCAATAGCCGTCATTTTTAGTAAAAATTATCTGGAAAATCTCCAAAATCAAGGGCGGATTCAGCTCCTTGAAGAAGTGGTTCAGGAGGAAGAAACCGAAAGCCTGCTCTGGATCTCGCAAACCAAGCCTTCTATCGCCTCGGTTCTCAACTCCACTACCGATCTGGTCATGTATTTTAACTCCAAAGGCCGGGAACTTCTCATCGCCACCCCCATTTTGGAGAAACTCAAGTCTATCCAGAGTGATCTGATTACCCTCTATACTTCCACTAGCACTCTTGAAAAATCTCTCGAAGCCGATTCCGATAAGGTTCGGGTATCCTAAGGCCCCTCACGATCAAGACAACACTGTATCAACTAAAAACATGTCATCCACTCAAACAATATCAAACACCATCTTTATCCTCTTCTTCATCTTTGCTCCGGTAGCCTTAGCCGATACACTTGACTCTGCCAGTTTCGAAGTGAAGATGAGCACTATCAACATCACCGGTGGTAACAAATCTTCCTCCTCCTACAAACTAACCGATACTGTCGGCCAAACCATTCAGGGCCAGTTCGACTCGGCCGGTTATATTATTAAGGCCGGCTTTCAATACATCTACCCCCTGACCGCTTTTACTTTCACCATTTCCGATCTGGACCTCGACTTCGGCAGTCTGATCACCGGTACCCCGAGCCTCCTTACCAATATTCTGACCGTCACCACCGGTAGTGCCTTTGGCTACACCGTCAAAACTATCGAGGACCACTCCTTACGCCTCATAAGCGGCTCCACCACCATTCCCGATACTTCTTGCGATCTGGCTTTGCCTTGTACTCAAACCGATGCTACTCCCTGGACGGTTGACACCCGCTACGGCTTCGGCTACAACATCCAGGGAACCGACGTTGACGTAGCCGATTTTGTCGACAACACTTACTTTCGCTCCTTCCCAATTCAAGACGTCGATCAGCCGGCCACTGTCATGAGCCGTGCCGGTGTGGCTACCGATTCGGCGGCCACCGTCACCTACAAAGTCAACGTTTCCGGCTCACAAGCCGCCGGCATTTATCAAAACAATCTTCAATACATCGCCACCCCCTCTTTTTAAATATGAAAACAAATAAATACCATCCTTCAGGGCCAGGCCTTATAGGATCCCAGATCTTCAAGGCCTGGCCCTGTGGGGATCGCTACACCATGAGTGTGTGGGTCGCAATGACAATTTCATTCCTCCTCCTACTGACATCTGTCATCTGTTATCCAACATCTGCCACCGCCGCCGGTTACGGCCTGTCCATCTACCCACCCCTTCTTCGTGTTCATATCAAACCAGGTAAAACTATCACACAAGTATTCAAAATAGATAACTTAATCAATGAAAATAAATTCTTCATCGCCCGACTGGTGCCTTTCACCGACGCCGATCTTTTTGGTAATCCGATCCTTAATCTCAAATCCACTGCTTCCTGGCTAACTTACTTTAGTCTGACCAACAGCAGTATCAAACTCGGCGAACCCTTCACTATCAAAGCCAACTCCTCCGAACAGTTAATCCTGAGTCTCACCGTTCCTGAAAACGCCAGCTTGAAAGATCTTTACGTCACCCTTCTCGTCTCCACCTACTCCAACACCGGTGGTCTTGGCTATCAAGGGACCCAAGTCAGCGCTACCACCGGCTCTAACTTGCTCATCACTATCGCCTCCGAAGCCTACCCCCCCACTCTACTGCGCGTCGAAAACATCACTCCCACTTCCGGCTGGCTGTTTAAGTTTGGTAGCTGGTACCTGGCCGATAGCATTACTTCGGTCAGTTTTACGGCTCAAGTCATCAACCGAGGTGATTTTGCCGCCGAAACCAAGGGTATCTTTAAAGTTGCCGGCCAAAAAGCCGAACCCGTCTATCTCGAAGGCGTACTGCCGGTGAATGTCCTGGCCAAAACCAAACGAGCTCTCCAAAATAATCATGGTGAAAACTTTGTCTTTACTCCTAATCTCGGTAATATCGGACCTCATCGGGTCACGATCTCCATCAAAACCGACAATGCCAACGCCGAAAACTCTCTTACCGTCATTTTCTTACCCCTAAAAGTCAGTTTCGGTCTGGCCTTGGCCGGTCTTTTTTTAATCGTCATTTATCAAACCACCAAAAGCAAAAAGGAAACTTGTATATTATAATTGAAATATGACCATTGATCCAAAGCTTAAAAATGATATTAGCGCAATAGCCCTTAAACACATAAATCCCAACGAAACAAAAGTTTTTATATTTGGTTCTCGAGTGAGTGGAACAAATGTAAAATTTAGCGATATCGATTTGGGATTTGAATCCGATAAAAAAATTCCATACAATCTCATCATGGATATAGAAGATGATTTTGAAAACTCAAATATTCCTTATTCAGTTGATGTTGTGGATTTTTCAAAAGTTTCAAATAAGTTTAAAGAAGTTGCAATGAAGAATATAATGTATTTAAATTAAAGACATGACAAAAACAATTTCCCTTAAAGAAGATCTGTTAAAAGCAAGTGGAAAATTAAAAGAAGCACTTTTAGCAGAACCAACAGAATTAAATCAAGATGCCACTATCCAAAGATTTGAATTCACATTTGAGCTTGCTTGGAAATTAATGCAAGAGATACTAAAGGAAAATAGAATTGATGTTTACGGTGTTAAAAGCGTTTTTAGGAAATCGGCAAATCTTGGACTAATTGAAAATCCAGTAATTTGGTTTGAATTTTTGGAAGCCAGAAATCTATCAACACATACATACAATTTTGATGAGGCTCGTAGTATTTATATAAAAATAAAGGATTTTCCACAGTTGATTGATTCATTTATGAATAAAATAGACTAAAAACTAACACTTGACATTCAAAAAAAAAAAAACTAAAGTTAATTTATCTTATGAAAAGAAACCGCGCGGTTGTTGTTACGTCAGCCATAATTTTATTGATGGTTTCTTTTTTTTACTATCCCCAAGAGATCGACTCGGCTAATCTCACCGTTACCAAAGACACTCTTCAGACATCTCGCCTCTCTTTTGCTGGCAGAGTCAAGTCTCCCACGGCGGCCGGTAGTTCTCATATCTGGATCTACACCTCCTCGGCCGCCGGCTTTTACTCCGTCTCCACTGCTGGCCTTAAGGTGGGAGACGCCCTGACTATCGGCGTCGGCTCTTACACCATCGCCTCCATCATCGATGCCGACGAATTCACCACTACGGCCGTTCTGTCCGCCGGCGACGGAGACGATGCTGATGTCATCTATCTCAAGACCAAACCTCAGCACGTGGTTACCTTCACCACAGCTTCAGCCATCGCCAGCGGTTTTTTCCGGATTCTCATCCCCGCCGCTACTTCTAATTTTAATGATGCTGTTCCGGACTCCACCGGCTTTGACTTCAACACGGCGGTCGACGTGAGCGCCACAAACGCTACCGGCTACACCTTCGCCACTCCTGTGGCTACCGTTTCCGGTGGCACCAACTGTCCCTCCGGTTGGCACTGCTTTGAGTATCACTATGTCGGAGCCGGTGGTGTCGGCACCGCCATTACTCTCAAAATTGGCAACACCAACGGCACGAATACTCCCATCGCCCCGGGTCCCGCCGCCGCCCACGCCGAAGGCACGGCCGACAGCTACACTTTCAAGGTCCAAAACTTCGTCAACGCTTCAGACCCCACCGGCACACCGGCCGACCAGACTCAGGGCAAGCTCGGAGTAATCGAATCGGTCAGAGTTACCGCCACCGTCGACCCTACCATTAGCTTTAGTATCGCCGGCATTGCCTCAGGCGCCAGCCCTTGCGGTAGCGGCACCGAAAATCAGACCGACGTCACCACCGTTACCGGCACCAACGCTCCTCTGGCCGTCCCCTTCGGCACTCTTACTCTTAACACTTTCAAAGACGCCGCTCATCTCCTCACCATCTCCACCAACGCCGTCAGCGGCTACGTAGTCACCGCCCAGGAAAACGATCAGCTGGGTAAAGATGGCGGTACCACTCCCTTAATTATTGATACTGCAGGAGACAACTCCCTAGCCAACGAGACCACCTCCGACACCTGGGATGTCGCCGCCGCTCACCCTGGCTTTGGCTATACTCTCAAGTCCGTCTCGGGAGCCACCGTCCCTTTCACCTCTACCGGCGCCAACTTTAACGTCAGAACCTTCCCCTCTATCGCCGATCCGGACTCACCTCTCGTCCAAACCATCATGTCCAGCACCGGCACCTCCGATGCCCACACCGCCAACGTCTGCTACCGCGTGACGGTCACTGCCACCCAAGCCGCCGGTGATTATGAAAATCAAGTTACTTACACCGCCACCGCCAGCTTTTAAAATATGAAAATAAATAAATACCATCCTTCAGGGCCAGGCCTTTGGCCCTATGGGGATCATAAGTGTCATTCTGAACTTGATTCAGAATCCAGAATGCCTGGATGCCGGATCGGGTCCGGCATGACAATTTTATGTTTTTCATTTGAGTTTTTGATTTTTTTATTTGTCATCCTCGCGAATGCGGGGATCCATCCCGTCCTTGCCGCCTCTACCATCACCGCCATTCCCCCCAGACTAGTATTATCGGGCAAACCGGGTGAAACCATCACCGCCCAGCTAAAAGTCCGAAACGACTCGGAAACTTCCCAAAACTACACCGTCGCCGTCGAAGACTTCATCGTTTACGATACCCAAGGTACTCCCGTTCCCGTCAAGTCTGCCGTCAGCAACCGCTGGTCCCTTTCTTCCTGGATTCAGGCCCCCGACCTTATTCCCGTCGACGCCCAAACCACTCAAACCGTCAACCTTAAAATTAAAGTCCCCACCACCGCCCTCTCCGGCGGTCACTATGCCATGCTCACTTATATGCCGAACGCCGATATCAAGCCCGGAGAGCTAAAAAAGACCGCTGCCCTCATTGGTCAAAGGGTTGGTACTCTTATTTACTTCACCGTGGCCGGTCCCGTCACCGAAAAACTCACTCTCACTCGCTTCGCCATTCCCAAGTTTTCCGAAAAAGGGCCCGTCAGTATTGAAGGCACGGTCGAAAGTCTCTCGGATGTTCACGTTACCCCCAAAGGCAGTATCGTTATCTCCGATCCCTTTAATTTGAAAGTGGCCGAACTTCCCCTGGAAGTCGGTAACGTTTTCCCCGAAACTTCCCGAGACTTCGTCGCCACCTGGAACCAAAAATGGGGCTGGGGCAAGTACCGCGCCGATCTTAATCTCGCCTACGGCACCACTGGAGCTCTGGCTACCGCCACCGTTTTCTTCTGGCTCTTCCCTATTCGTCTCGTCATTTACTCTCTTATCATCCTCGTCTCTCTTCTCACCGTCATCATTCTCCTAAACAAGCGCAGTAAAAAACACCAAGAAGAACTTGAGAAAGAAGTCCAAGAACTCAAAAAAGAACTCGAACAAATCGAAGGTAAATAATTGTCTTGACAATTCCCACAATTAGTGCTAGTATTGGGAATATGATCCCCAGATTCATACAACAAAACGTGGTTACGGCTCTAAGCGAGCTAAAAAAAGTCGTTGTCATTGTGGGTCCCCGTCAAGCAGGAAAGACGACTCTCCTCAAATCTCTTAAGGGTATTTTTGAGTCAAACGACAAAAAAGTTACTTATTTAAACTGCGACCTGAGTGAGGATTTGGAAAAAATAGACACCAACTCTCTTAATCTTTTGTCTCATCTCGTGCAAGGCACAGATTACCTCTTTATCGATGAAGCTCAAAGAATGGACAATCCCGGACTTACCCTAAAAATCATCCATGACAATTTTTCCAAGGTTCGAGTCATCGCCACCGGATCATCCAGTTTTGAACTAAAAAACAAAATTAGCGACGCCCTGACCGGTAGATATGTAGACTTCCATCTCCTTCCACTTTCTCTGACTGAAATATCCACTTATGAGAACTCTACCGCCCCACAAAGTCTGACCTCAGATTTGATGCTTTATGGTGGCTATCCGGAAATTTACCTACAGAAACAGCCCAATCTGCGGCAGATACTGCTTGAAAAAATTACCCAAAGCTATTTATTCAAAGACATCCTGGCTTTTTCGCGTATCCGTCATTCAGAAGCTCTGATAAATTTAGCTCGTGCTCTGGCTTATCAAATTGGTAGTGAATTAAACGAAAACGAGCTCGCCAATAGACTCAAAATTGACCGTAAAACCGTACTTTCATACTTAGATATTCTCGAACAATCTTTTGTCATCCATCGGCTTTACCCTTATTCCCAAAACCCGAGACGAGAAATTGGTCGGAAATATAAAATTTATTTTGTGGATTTAGGCATCCGAAACTCTCTTATTGGTGACTTTAATTCTCTAAATATCAGAGGTGACACAGGGGCACTTTGGGAAAATTTTTTAATCATGGAGCGGCGGAAGAGTTTACACTCATCATCGGAATTACCACCCCAAACCTATTTCTGGCGCAGTTACAATGGGTCCGAAGTCGATTATCTGGAAATAAGTGGAGGGGTCATTTCTCCTTGGGAATTCAAATATAACTCCTCGACCCCTCTTTCCGCTGGTGCTAAAGTTTTTGAGAAGTCTTATCACACCAAAATTAAGAGGGTAGATTCCAAAAATTATCTCGACTCGTTCCTAACCAGCTATACTAAAATCAGTGACTAGAATTATTTTTTATCTATCGTTTTTTGTCGTCCTCATTGTCATCCCAATCCCAGTCTTTGCCGTCACCAATCCTCAAACCTCCACCTCCTCCGTCTCCGCCACCGTCCAGGATCAGTCTTTCACCGCTCCGGTTTTGCTTCTGCCCGCCCACAACGATCGCCTGAAGACCGCCCGACCCACTTTCTCCTGGCTCCGTCCCAGCCCTCTGCCGATTACGCCCCTCAATCACTACGATTTTTATCTGGACGGCGCTGTCTTTGCCTCCGGCTTGGCTGACTCACTGATTTCGGTCGATTTTTATTTTTACTCGGCTACCGCCTCCGCCGGTACCTTTTACGTCACCCCCAAGACCGATCTGGCTCAGGGGTATCACACCTGGAAGGTGATTGCCTACAACAATGTCGATATCTCCGCTACCTCGTCCACCAGAACCTTTTACCTCGACTCTCTTCCGCCTTTCATCTCCGTCACCAACGTCGACCAAACTCCTCTCACCTGGACTACCGCCGACCCGACCACCATTCCCTCGGTCGAAAATCGTTACCTGACCGTCACCACCGCCAATCCAAAAGTAAAAGGAGCAGTCGAAGCCTCAGCCAACTTTAAAATAATCCTGGTCTGTCCAACCAATATACTCACCGTCTGTACCAATCAAGAGTACTCCGCCAACCTGCCTGCCGGCCTCTGGGAATTTACTTTTAGTGATCTGGCCAGTGGCTACACCTACACCGCCAAAGCCTCGGCCACCGACGCGGCAGGAAACTCCACGCGGCAGGAAACTCCACCCTTTTCCCCGACTTCTTTATTACCTACGGCTCCTCCCCAACCACCCCCGCTTTCCCCACTCTTCCTCTTGGAGGCACTCTCACCCCACCCCCGAATCTGCTGGCCACCATCACCCCTGCTCCTCTTACTTACGGCCCGCCTGTTTCCCCAACTCCTCCACCCAAAAAAGACACCGGCCGGTTTAATTCCGTCGATCTTTTTTATCGCTTCCTCATCATTCTCATCGTTCTCGGTCTACCTACTCACCTGATAATGGCCGCCTTCGGCACCCAAACGCCCCTTAACTTCGTTCCCAAGTTTTTATTTATTCTCGCCTTCCCCTTTTTACGACCCAAAAGATATCAAACCACCCCTTTTGCTTTTATCACCATCTTCATCGCCGACAAATTGGATAAGCCATGGCAAACAGTCGTCTCGGACATCAAAGGCTTTTATCGTCTAAAATCCCCCCTGCCCGAAAATATTCTGGTTAATCTCACCGCCTTTGGTAAGTCCTGGAAAAATAATCTCTTCAAAGGCGCGCTCATGCCTCTTACTTGTCTATTTCCCCTGCCTGTGAAGTCGCTTACTGCCCGCCATCGCCTCCAGAAAGTTCTCTACGACTGGAAGATCATCCCTTTGGCTATCGCCTGCCTTACAAGCCTCACTGCCTTTGCCATCAAACCCTCCTACCCCATCCTTATCTACGCCTACCTCTCTCTCCAGTACCTCTTCTCCGAATATCTCTACCCCAAGATATAATCGTCATCGCAAATCTTGTAGTCGAGATGTGGCTCTCCTGGATACCCCTTGCGGGTAGATCCATTCCCCGGATTGCCGCGGTCACCTAGGCAACCTCGCAATGACGGAAGAATCGATTAGGGTTTACTCTGCTGCGTTAGCCATAAATTCAATCATGTCACGCAATTACCGCATACTATATATCTCATTATCAATAGACATCACTCTACATCAGATAATATTTTCACAACAAAGCCGAGCCTATTTAGTATTTCCGCGCGATATTTAAAAATATTAGCCACAATATCCGCATGAAGATAATTTATCCCGCAAACATCTGCGTCAATAATCTATGTCATTCCGGGTACCGACCCGGAATCCATACAAATTATTACCTATTTTATCGATTCTCCGCATCCTTTCTCTCCCTCTTGACTTGGTCACAATCTCTTATTATATTAGTATATAGCCTAGTATATTACCGTCTAATATCGTCTAATCCAAACCTAAAACAAAGTTATCAACACTTAATCAACACATGTTAATTACCGACTACTCCGAATCGTCATTGCGAGGTTGCCTAGGCGATCGCGGCAATCTATATAACAAAAATTCGTTTCTCCCCGAACTTCTCACCGCCGGCCTGATTTTTATTCTCCCCATTATATTTTTACTGGTCATCACTGCCAGTTAAATTTTATGTACCTGCCCGACCAAGTAGAACTGTTAAAATTCTTCCAAGCCTTTCTCCAGCAGGCCGGTCTTTCTTCCGTCTCTATCAAAAACTACCTCTCCGATCTCCGCCACTTCCTCTCCTTTACCTCGCCAGAGCCTTCGGCGGCGGCGGGCCTCACCCTCACCACCAAAGACATCTTCCAAAATCTCAATCAATACCTCGATCCCTATCTTCAAGCTCAAAAAGCCTCCTTCACTCCGGCAAACACCACTGCCAGGCGCCTCGCCTCCATCCGCCGCTTCTCTACTTTCCTGCACGCCCAGTTCGGCCTCGCCCCTCTCCAGGGCCAGGCCTTAAAGGGCACCAATCCTCAAGGCCTGGCCCTACAGGGTGTGTCACCCGCCGCTTCCCTCTCCTCCGCCAAAATCCTCGACCAATTCAAAACCTACCTGGAAAAAGATAAAAAAACCCCTTCCACCGTCAAAAACTACCTTTCGGATCTTCATCACTTCTTTCTCTGGACTGCCAACCAAACCCCCTTTACCGACCAAAATCTGGTCAACATTCTTAGCGAACAGCTACTTTCCAAACCCCTTTTACCGACCAAAATCTAGTCAACATTCTTAGCGAACAGTTACTTTCAACCTACGTTACCTACCTAAAACTCAGTCATACTAGTACATCCGTCATCAATCGCCGCCAGTCCTCCATCAAAAAGCTCACCAAGTTTTCTTACGAGCAAGGGTTTCTCCCCGAAAACCCCTTTGAGCTAAAAAGCATTCCCCAAACTCTCTCTCCCCTGGCCTGGCTGGAAAGACTGACCCAAAGAAAGAAAAAATCCCTCACGCCTAGAAATAGACTCGGCCGAGCCTACGATCGCTACCACGCTCTTTCTTGGACACCCTACCTCAATCTGGCTCTCCTGGTCCTGGCCACTACCGCCATGGCTATCTTTGCCTACAATCAGATCGTGAGCCAAGCGAGACCCAGCTCCGCCGCCACCTCGCTTACCCCTCCCAAAAGACAGCTTTCTTTCCAAGGCAGGCTCACCGACAGTGGCGGCACCCCCATCACCACCGCCGTCAGTATCGTCTTCAAGCTTTTCAACGCTCTCACCGGCCCCACCCAGCTCTACACCACCGGCACCTGTTCGATCACTCCCGATCAAGACGGCATTTTTAACACTCTCCTCGGCGATACTGTCTGTGGTGCGGAAATAACTTCTACTGTTTTCACGGACAATCGGGACGTTTATTTAGAAATCACCGTCGGCGCCGAAACTCTCACCCCCCGCCAGCAGATCGCCACCGTCGGTTACGCCCTCAACTCCGAAACCCTCCAGGGGTATCCGGCATCTTCGTCCGCCACCATCAACACCGTGCCGGTAGTCGACAACTCCGGCAACATCAATATCGCCGCCCCCTCCCCCTCCCTCATTTCCAGCTCCGGCACTTTTTCGGTCCAAGGTCAAGTCCTCTCACTCAAAACCGGCACCAACTCCGGTGGGGACGTCATTTTTCAGCCGGATGCTCTCGGTTCCGGCCAAATCCTGGCTCTGGGTGGTACCACCACCGACGACTCTTTTAGATTGACCAATGCCAATCTCACTCGTGGCTCACTTCTCTCCGGCTATGTCGGTAACGACACGGCCACCGGCAGGCTCCTCTCCCTCACTTCCGGCTCCACCGAGACCGATCGCTTCTGGGTGGCCGCCGATGGCCGCGCCTATCTAAACACCAACGCCACCGACTCGGCTTTTATAGTGAACCAAATCGGCACCGGTAATCTTTTTTCCGCCTCCGCTTCCGGCGTGGCCAAGTTTACTCTAAACAACGCGGGAATTATCTCTCTTCTGGACGGCGTGGCTCACACTCTTGACGATATTGCCGGCAATCTAACTCTGACTTCCAACTCCACCACCATCTCCATAAACGACAACGTTACCTTTGCCGGCACCACCACTCTCAACTCTCTTGCTTACACCTGGCCCAGCTCTCAAACCACCAACTACGTTCTCCAAACCAACGGCTCTGGCACTCTCTCCTGGGTAGCTCAAACCGGCGGTGGAGGCGATTCATACTGGGATCAAACCAATGGCGCTCTCTACCCTCTAAACTCCACCGTCGATTTTTTTCTAGGCGGCCAAGCCACTTCAAGCGCCAAGTTCGCGGTCCTAAACGTCAATTCCGGCACCCCGACCGCCTCCGTCTCCGCCGGCGTGGCCGGAGCCGCTTATCTGACTGCCGACGGCAACCTGGCGACCACCGCGAAGCAATCTCTGACCCTGGGTAACTCCACTACCGGAAATATTATTCTAAACGCCGGCAACGTCGGCATCGGGACGACGGGGCCTGGGGCAAATCTGGAAGTTGCCGGCCAGTGTATCGAAGAAAACTCCTTAGTCAGCACTTCTGTCGGTGAGAAAAAAATCAAAGACATTCAGTCCGGCGACCAAGTTCTGTCTCTCAACGAAGCAACCGGACAGTTTGAGTACCAGATCGTCGAAAAAACCCTGGACATGGGCACCAAAGAAATCTATGAATTAACTACCGAAACAGGCAAAAGAATTGAAACGACCGCCAATCACCCGTACTTAGCGAGAACCAAATTACTTAAAGAAAGCGATATAGGTCAGCAACAAAGCAACCAACGCCAGTCCGAAAGCAATAGCCACTCGGGCGTTGATATCAAGAATGTCGAATTTTTCAATATTTTTCATAATCTCAACCAAGATGCTATTAACAATGAAACTATAGCAAATACTAAATCACCCGTCAACATCACTAACCTTTTCGCTCCTTTTACATTAGAAAAATTAGGCACAATAAATGCGGCTCCAAACCAACCGGCTGACAAATTAACAAACAAATCAGAAACCACCGATGACCAAGCCGGATTAATTGACATCAATAATACTTTACCACAATGGACCAAGGTCATCTATCTCAACAAAGGTGACGAAATCGCGGTCTTGAGTCCAATAGGGTCTGTCCTTAACGGATCTGGTTCCCCAAAAAGGACAGACCCTAACGGAGAATTACAATTTGAAAAAATCATCTCCATTCGCATCCTCCCAGCCAAACATGTCTACGATCTCCAAATTGCCAACACCCACAACTTCGTCGCCAACGGCATCGTGGCTCACAACACCTATATCAACAGCACGGCAACTACTGCCAGTGTGAAAGGCTTGGAGATCGCCCAGTCGGGAGCAATTACCGGTACCGGCTATGGACTGTATGCCGCCAAGACCGGCGCTTCTACCACCAACGTCGGTGGTTACTTCTCCGCTTCAGGAGCTACCAACAACTACGGCTTAATTGTTGGCGCCGGCAACGTCGGCATCGGGACGACGGGACCGGGGGCAAACCTTGAAATCTATGATTCCGCAGTTAGCGGCAACCAAATATTATTCACGATAGGTTCAAATCTAAACACAACTGCGTTTTATGTTGATGAGGATGGAGATACTTCCCTTGATGGCTACCTGCGACTTGAAGCAAGCCAAACAGCTCTTTCATCTGTGAGTGTACCTACCATATACAACTCGAACAGTGGAGATCTTTACCTGCAAGCGAGAACAAATATACAAAAGAACATTCACTTTGCGACATATAATGGGACGGCAATAGGCACACGAATGACAATAGATAATTCCGGCAACGTCGGCGTCGGGACGACGGGGCCGGACGCTAAATTGGATTCTTTAGCCACGACCGAACAATTAAGACTGACCTACACCGACGGCACTGTCTACTCCGCCCATACCGTTGACTCCTCCGGCAACCTGACCATTGACAACACCGGCACCAAAACAATCATTGCCGACGATCTCCAAATTACCGGTGGAGATATTTTGGATAGTAACGGTAATGAATCAATCCGGTTTGGCACCACGGCCTCGGCCGTGAATGAAGCCACTTTAACCAATGCCGCTACCGCCGGCACCGTCTTACTTGCCGCCACCGGTGGAGATACGGACATTGCTTTATCAATTGACAGTAAAGGGGCTGATGCCTTAAATCTCAATGGCACCGCCACCGGGGACGTAAATATTGCCGGCGGATATGGAGGTACCGGCTGTACCGTGACCAATAGCAATGGCAACCTCTCTTGTAATGGAACCATCACCGGAACATTTGCCGGAACCCTCCCTTGGTCTTCTATCATTGCGCCAACTGCCAATCTCTCCCTCGCTCACGCCGGCTATACCACCGCCTTTACTTTTGATTCACTCACTAGCGCCGATGCCTTTGCTCTTTCATCCACAAGTTTGACAACAGGTACGGCTCTGGCTCTCTCCTCGACCGCCACCGCCTTTAATGGAGAGCTTTTGACTTTAAGTAAAACAGGGTCGTCCGGCTCAACTGCCTTTACCTCGGATATTGCCAATGTCACCTACTCCCAAACATTTAACGGCGGGGTTGGACTTGACTCAACCGGCAATGTCTTGGATCTCTCCCGCGCCATCACTCTCAATAACGTTGGCAATACCCATACCGTATCAGGAGCCGGGGTAACCGTATCTGACTCGGGAACTCAAACCGCCGGAACCTTAACTTGGACCGGAGACACGATGAGGATTGCTCAAAACTATACAGGGGCCAATTCATCAGCTCTAAATATTACCACCGCCTCAACAGATGCCGGAACTTCCAACTTTGCTCTCCGCGTCAATGATGACGGTACTTTTACCGATTCCACTCCTTTTGTGGTTGATGAAGCCGGGCAAGTCGGCATCGGGACGACGGGACCGTTAAGTAAATTAAATGTATATGGTGCTACTAATTCTAATGTTTTACTTAATACTCTTAGTACTTACGACTCCTATATTGACTTGACAGAAGCTAATTCAGAGGCTAATGGCGCCTTTGGTAATGCAAATTCAGGAGGTTTTCGCATGGTGTATGACGGTGGAGATAATAAATTCTATTTAAATTCTGCGACTGGCGTAACGATAAATACAAGGTTGACGGTGGATAGAGACACTGGCAACGTCGGCATCGGGACGGCGGGACCGGATGCTAAGTTGGATTCTTTGGCACTCACCGAACAACTAAGACTAACTTATACGGACGGCACAGTCTACTCCGCCCATACCGTCGATTCCTCAGGCAACCTAACCATTGATAACACCGGCACCAAAACCATCATTGCCGACGATCTGCAGATAACGGGTGGAGATATCCTGGATAGTAATGGCAACGAATCAATCCGCTTTGGCACCACCGCCTCGGCCGTCAACGAAGCTACTTTGACTAACGCAGCCACAGCTGGCACCGTCTTGTTTGCCGCCACCGGTGGAGATACTGACGTTGCTTTATCAATTGACAGTAAAGGAGCTGATGCGCTCAATCTCAATGGCACCGCCACCGGTGATGTCAACCTGGCCGGAGGATATGGAGGTACCGGCTGTACCGTCACCAATAGCAATGGCAATCTCTCCTGTAACGGCACCATCACCGGAACATTCGCCGGCACCCTGCCTTGGTCATCCATTATTGCCCCCACCGCCAATCTCTCCCTGGCTCATGCCGGCTATACCACCGCCTTTACTTTTGATTCACTCACTAGCGCCTCTGCTTTTGCTCTCTCCTCCACCTCCACAGCCGGAGGAGCTAGTGGAGTTTCTAAACTTTTGGATATTAGTAGATCAGGCGCCAACTCCAATGCTTCCCATACCGCCTATGGACTCTATTCTGCCGTTACCAACACCGGCACCACTTCCATCAATATCGGCGGCTACTTCTCCGCCTCTGGGGCTACCAACAACTACGGCTTAATTGTTGGCGCCGGCAACGTCGGCATCGGGACGACGGGACCGGGAGCGAAACTGGATGTAAGAGATGGAAATCTTCTTTTGACAGATACCGATATAGCACATGGTATGGTGGACTTTGCTCCAACCAATTCTATTTTACAAATAAAACCTACACATGCCACTGTTGGTGGTGCTGGTTTGGCTGGTATAAGTACAAGCGCAGCTTTTCCCGGTATACAAATGGAGGGAATAATTGGAGTAGATGATCCAACCGACACAACTCCCGCAATATGGTTAAGTGGTAACAAGAAAAGTGGTGTTAATCGTGTGGCATTGGGGGCGCTTGAAACTGTTTTCCAGGTCGCTACAGGAATTATAGGTAGTGATACAAAGTTGTTGTCAATTTTAGGTAACGGCAACGTCGGCATCGGGACGACGGGGCCGGATGCTAAACTTGATTCTTTGGCAACTACGGAACAGCTCCGCCTCACCTACACTGACGGCACGGTCTATTCCGCCCACACCGTTGACTCCTCCGGAAACCTGACAATTGACAACACCGGCACCAAAACCATCATTGCCGATGATCTCCAAATCACGGGTGGGGATATTCTTGATAGCAACGGCAACGAATCAATCCGCTTTGGCACCACCGCCTCTGCCGTCAACGAAGCTACTCTCACCAATGCCGCCACCGGTGGAACAGTCACTCTGGCCGCCACCGGAGGAGATACCGACGTTGCTTTATCAATTGACAGCAAAGGAGCGGATGCTTTAAACCTCAACGGCACCGCCACCGGGGACGTCAACCTAGCCGGTGGCTATGGCGGTACCGGCTGTACCGTCACCAACAGTAATGGCAACCTCTCTTGTAACGGCACCATCACCGGAACATTCGCCGGCACCCTGCCTTGGTCATCCATTATTGCCCCCACCGCCAATCTCTCCCTGGCTGATTCACTCACTAGCGCCTCTGCTTTTGCACTCTCCTCTACCTCCACCGCCGGAGGAGCTAGTGGAGTTTCTAAACTTTTAGATATTAGTAGATCAGGCACCAATGCCAATGCTTCCCATACCGCCTATGGACTCTACTCTGCCGTGACCAACACCGGGACAACTTCCACCAACGTCGGCGGCTACTTCTCCGCCTCCGGGGCTACCAACAACTATGGTTTGATAGTGGAAAATGGATCGGTCGGCATCGGAACAACCGCTCCTGGGGCAAATCTGGAAGTTGCCGGCCAGTGTATCACCGGCGACTCACTCCTTTCTTTAGCTGACGGCTCCACTCAAAGAATCGACCAAGTCAAAGGTGGTGAATATGTTTTATCTTTTAACGAAACTACCGGCCAGCTGGAACCCCAGCCAATCAAAGGCTTACTAAACATGGGGGTCAAACCTGTATACAAACTCACCACCAAAGACGGAAAAACTATCAGAACCACAGGTAATCATCCTTACTTGGTAAAAACTTCACTTCCTTCCCAAACGGAACAAGATCAGATAGCCGATGATAGAAATAACAACCAAAGCGATAATAACCAAATAAATGTTAGCCTGCACAACAGCTCACCTTCCTTTCTTGTAAATATAATAGAAAACAATCCAGACCAAACAACTGACGATAGCGGCCAACAAATAAGTGTTGGTAACATTCCATTCAATCATCATCTTACCTCCTTAGCTAATTTTAATGAAATAATAAAGAACACTCCAGATATTACGAGTGAAACAACAAAAGTAACCGTAAAATCAATAATCGATTTAGGGCGAGCCAAAAGTGGGGAAATTGCTCCAGCTGAAAACCAAGCAACCGCAATATTTCCTGCAATTTCCGAAGATCTTCCTAACTGGCCTGTCGATAATCTTCCCATTCCTCCCAATAATATCACAAATCAATCAAATAATGTCAAATCGCCTGCCAACAAAAGTTTTAGCCTGGGTTGGACAAAGGTTGTCGATCTTTCCCCCGGCGACGAAATTGCCGTTATGGAAACAACCTCTGATCTTAAAGAGGTAGTCTTTGTCAAAATTGCCTCCATCACATACGTCGGCGAGGAACAAGTTTGGGATATTGAGGTGAAAAACACCCACAACTTCGTCGCCAACGGCATCGTCGCCCACAACACCTATATCAACAGTACCGCTACTACTGCCAGTATCAAGGGACTGGAAATCGCCCAATCTGGAGCCATTACTGGAACCGGCTATGGTCTTTATGCCACCAAGACCGGCGCTTCAACCACCAACGTCGGCGGCTACTTCTCAGCTTCGGGTGGCACCAACAACTATGCCGCCATCTTTGATGCCGGCAACGTCGGCATCGGGACGACGGGGCCTGACGCCAAGCTGGATAGTTTGGCTACTACTGAACAACTAAGACTCACCTACACCGACGGCACAGTCTACTCCGCCCATACTGTTGACTCATCAGGTAATTTAACTATTGACAACACCGGCACCAAAACCATCATTGCCGACGATCTCCAAATTACCGGTGGAGATATCTTGGATAGTAACGGTAATGAATCAATCAGGTTTGGCACCACCGCCTCGGCCGTGAACGAGGCTACTTTAACCAATGCCGCTACCGCCGGCACAGTCTTACTTGCCGCCACCGGTGGAGATACTGACATTGCCCTTTCCATTGATAGTAAAGGAGCTGATGCTTTGAACTTAAACGGCACCGCCACCGGAGACGTCAACCTGGCTGGTGGCTATGGCGGTACCGGCTGTACCGTCACCAACAGCAATGGCAACCTCTCTTGTAACGGCACCATCACCGGAACATTCGCCGGCACCCTGCCTTGGTCCTCTATCATAGCCCCCACTGCCAATCTCTCCCTGGCCCATGCCGGCTATACCACCGCCTTTACTTTTGATTCAGTCACCACCGCCGATGCTTTTGCCCTTGCCTCTACTTCTTTAACCACCGGTACTCTGTTTGACCTCTCCTCTACTTCTACTGCAGGTGGAGCCAGTGGTGTTTCTAAACTTTTGGATATCAGCCGGTCAGGAACCAACTCCAATGCTTCCCATACCGCCTACGGTCTTTACTCAGCCGTCACCAACACCGGGACAACTTCAACCAACATCGGCGGTTATTTCTCTGCCAGTGGCGCCACCAACAACTATGGTCTCCTTGTTGAAAATGGGAATGTGGGCATCGGGACGACGGGACCAGGATCAAAACTACAAATTGATGGAGGCGCAAGCGGTAATGATATCCTTCGAATTATTAGGGAGTCTAATGCAAATAATTCATTTGCTTTTTCTGCTCCTGGTAATGACGCTTTACTTGTAATGAAAGAGCTTAATGCGGGTACAGCGTGGGCAATGGGAATTGACACATCTAATTCTGACAGCTTTACATTATCACAAAGCACCGCTTTTGGTACAAATGATTATTTTACCGTAGTTGGGCAAGGAGGTAACGCCGGCAACGTCGGCATCGGGACGACGGCGCCAAGTAACCCGTTGCACATAGCGGCACAAGCTCCCAGAATTCGTCTTGAAGATACTTTGGGTACTTCTAATTATAGTGTCATCTCAGCGGATAACGGACAAATAATTTTATCTGCTGATGAAGGCAGTCAACAAGGAAATTCTGCCTTTATAGTTAAAGTTGATAATAGTGAAAAGTTGCGAGTTGATAGTAGCGGCAACGTCGGTATCGGCACCCTTACCCCTGACAAAAAACTCTCTGTCTGGGGTGGAGATGGCAGTATCATGGATCCGACTGATCTTGGGACTGAGAGTCTGACCAATGGCAACTTGACTGCCGGCACTTCCTGGACTCAAACTACCGACTGTGCTTTGGCTACTGATGCCGCCACCTGTACCTTTGCGGCTGGCACTGCCTCAACCGTCCAGCAAGCCAGTGGAACCCTGGCTGTGGCCGGAGTTGGCTCACGTTGGTACAAGTTTGTCTACACCGTCTCCGGTTTGACCGGTACTCCTACTGCCAATATCACGACAGCTTTTGCTTCTGCGACCACTGCTTTGACTTTGACGGCCGGTACCCAGACTACTTATTTCAAATCAGCCACCACTCCCACTGACTTTGTCATCACCACTACTCTCACGGCAGGACAAGCTTTCACCCTTGATACTTTCTCGCTCAAAGAAGTCCAGGGTGGAGATTTTGCCCTTGGTGGTATCCTCACCGGTGGTGGGACTACAGGTTTGAAAGTCTTGGCCAATGGAAATGTGGGAGTGGGAACGGTAGCTCCTGATAGTAAATTCCATACGGTCGGAGGAGATGTGTATATTGCCCCCGATACCGGATATACTTTTGATAACGGCACGGCCAACGAAGATCTTTATGTCTATGGAAATGCGGAAGTTGACGGCACTCTGTACGCTACCGATGTCAGTTGTGTCAACTGTCTTGATTTTTCCAATTTTGAAGATACTTTAGATCTTGATGCTAATTTGATTTTAAATCAAACTACCTTTACTTGGACACAAAACTTTACCGGTGACACAACGACGGGCGTAACTTATAATGCCAATTCATTGACTACGGGAACTGCTATTAGTTTAGCCTCAACTTCAACCGCACTTACAACTGGCGGTCTTTTAAATATTACCGCGTCAGGAAATCCTGGCGCTTCGTGGACGGGAAATCTTGCTAAGATTGAATATACCACAAGTACAGACGCTGATATTGACGGCTCGGCTCTAAAAGTTGGCATAACTGGAGCTGGAGCCGGCGATGGCACAGCTTTAAATGTAACGACCGCCCAAACTGGTACTTCTGCTTATGCTCTCCGAGTCAACGATGATGGCACTTATACCGATACGACTCCTTTCGTAGTTGACTATGCTGGCAACGTGGGGATTGGGACGACGGCGCCTGCTTACAAACTCGATGTCGTCGGCGATGTCAATATCACTGGCAATTACACGGTGAACGGCTCCCCTCTATCATCGAGTAACTGGCAAAGAACCTCTCTTTCCTTGGCTCCGGCCCAGATCACTGACTCGGTCAATCTCGGCGCCACGGCCACCAGCTCCGCTCTGATCCATCTCTCCGGGTCAAGTGATGATAATCAATCTTTCTTCATGAACCCACTCGGAATTGGCTTCAACTCCGTCACCACCCCGATCACGAACGCCCTCGCAGTTCTTGAAACCGAGGGGCACATCCTACCCCACTCCGACCTGACCTACTCGCTAGGCAGTAGCACCCAAACTTGGACAGGTTTATATGTCAATCAAATTGCCGACGACTCCGGCACCGCCACCATTGATGTTCTCAATAATCAGCTGACCAATGGCGACTGGAAGGTGGCCTCCAAACTGAGAATTGGTAGCACCGTCGCCCCCACCTTCAACCTCGATGTCACCGGCACCGCCACCATTTCCGGCACTTTGGGTACAGAAAGTACTCTTTATGTCAAAGGTGATTCAAACCTGGCCGGTACTGTCACCGTCGGTGGAGGCTCCGGCAAGATGGACGTTGGAACGGTCGACCCGCCATACACCATTAACGGTGAAAAATACGCCACCTACCTCTCCAGCACCATTGGTATCAAAGAAGAAGTTATGGGAAAGATTACCGTTTCGGAAGCAGTGGACGGCTTGGGCTATCGAGTTCTTATCGACCTAGACGCTCAGCCCAAAGGTTCCGACCTCTGGCTTTTTAGCAAAACCACCGATCTAAAAGCCAACATCGATAGTCTTTCTGTCCTCCTCACCGCCGCCGGTCAAGCCAAAACCTGGTACGAAGTCGACGAGCCAAACAAAATTCTCGCCATTTACTCCTCCACTCCGGCCGATGTCACCTATCGCCTGACCGCTCCCAGATTCGATAGTGCCCAGTGGGCCAATACCAGAACCTCCGGCGCCGTCGGTTTCGTCTTAAACGACCCGGACAACAACCAAAACACTGCCGGTACCGGTCTGCTCAGTTCCCTGATTATTGCCCCAGAACTGATTGCCAAAGTTGATGGCTCCTATCAAGTAAAAATTAATGGTCAAGAAACCAAAGAGGTCTCCTCTTTCTTCCAAAGTCTAATTGCCAATCTAAAGGTCGGTGCTCAAGTAGTTACCGATCTGGTCGCCACCAACTTAACAGTCCGCACCAAACTCATTTCTCCCATCGCCGACATCGATCAGCTCAAAGTCATCGATGCCACCATCTCCGGCACTCTTTACGCCGACAATATCAAGGGCAAAACTGTCGACCATCTCACCACCCAGCTGGATCTTCTGAGCGAAAAATACTCCACCGCCTCCGCCATTCTGGCCGACCTCCAAGCCAAGTACACTTCTTACGACTCTCTCGCACTAGGCACCAATAACTCCGCACCAATCACCGATAGTGACCCGCTGGCTCTTTCACCCCTCGCCACCACCTCGGCCACTCTACCCTCAGATCTAGTCCTCGACTCCCTCTTGGTCAACGGCTCGCTCTTTGCCCAGTCATTTAGTTCTTTCGACAGCGATCTGTACATCCAACCCACCGGCGACAAACCGGTCCACCTCCTAGCGAATCTAATGACGCTTTACCCCGACGGCAAAATAGTGGTCAATGGCGATCTCTTGATTACCGGTACTATATATAGTATGGGGCTCGACACCCGCACCGCCACCGTCTCGGGCACTCTCGCCGCCGGCGGCCTCATCATCGCCTCGGACAATCTCGATCAGACGGCCACCATTTCGGCCCAAACCGGCTCCAACACCACCATCGGCACTGCCACCATTGCTAGTGGGTCGGCCGAAATAGTCGTTGCCAACCAAAAAGTTACCGATCAGACCCTGATCTACCTCACCCCCATCTCCGACACTTCCAACCAAGTCCTATATGTCAAGTCCAAACAAGCTGGTACGGGCTTCACCGTCGCTGTCCCTGCCTCCCCCTCCGCCGGAATCTCCTTCAACTACTGGCTAGTGGAGACAAAATAGTACAATAAACTATGGTTATAAAAAATGCCTGCCCGCCTAAACTACGAAGTTGTTGGCGGGGTTTTACCCTGGCCGAGCTTCTGATTACCGGCTCTCTTCTTACTATCCTGGGGCTAACCGCTCTAGTCGGCCTAAATCCCATGCTTCAAATACTTAGAGGTTACGATACCCGCCGTAAAGCCGATCTCTTTCAAATCAAGACCGCTTTCGAATCCTACTACACCGACCACGACTGCTATCCCTCAAAGGACATTCTCAAAAACTGTGGCAGTAGCGATCTGGCTCCATATCTGGCCACTATCCCTTGTGACCCCAGCTCCAAACAACCTTACCCTATTTACTTCGGTGCCGACGAAAGCGAATCTTGTCCCCAAAAATTTTCGATCTACGCCCAAATAAGTAACACCAAAGATCCAGACGGCAATCTCATCACCTACTGCCCAAACACCATCGCCCAAACCTCTGTCAACGCTCTATTTACCGATACCGTCGCCGGCTGTAGTGGCCAAGAAATTTGTCAAAATCTCTACGGCTGTCGAGGCGGAGCCTGTGTTCTCCTGTTTCTCGACACCACCCCCACCTGTGGCTTTACCTACTGCACCTCCGACTGCAACGCCATCAACTGCGCCAAAAAAAATGCCCGAGGGATCTATGTCAACGAATGTCGCTGAGTTTTAGCTTCAGTTCTGCCAACCCCTGACCATTGCCGCTCGAGATCGGTAAGATATCAATCTTTTTTTTCTTAAAATATTCCACCATTTCTTTTATATTATCTTCACTAACTAAATCAATTTTACTAAGCACCACAATTTCCTCTTTTTTATCAATCTCGCCGCCATAATTTTTTAATTCTTTTCTGATTTTTTGATAATTCTCCCACACCGTGACACCTGCAGGGCCAGGCCTTATAGAATCCCCAATCTGCAAGGCCTGGCCCTGCAGGTCTTCCACCGCCACCAAATGAATGATCACTTTTGTTCTTTCAATGTGCTTCAAAAACTTTGTCCCCAATCCTTTTCCCTCGCTCGCACCTTCAATCAACCCGGGTATATCGGCGATCACCAAGTTTTTTCCCTGGGTCTTCAGGACACCCAAATTTGGCTCAAGAGTCGTAAATTCATAATCGGCTACTTTAGGTCGAGCGTTCGACAAAACAGACAACAAAGTTGACTTCCCCGCGTTTGGTAGACCCACGAGCCCGACATCGGCCAAAAGTTTCAGCGACATTTCTACGTCGTAACGCTCGCCCATCTCGCCCGGCTCCGCCGTCATCGGGGTCGTGTTACTGGCACTCTTAAAATGTTCATTCCCTCGGCCACCCTTGCCTCCTTTAGCCACCAACACCCTCATCCCCTTCCGATCAAAATCAACTACCGTAGGGGCAGACCCCTGTGTCTGCCCGTTTTCAACCTGCAAGGCCTGGCCTTGCAGGCCCACCACCGTCCCCAGTGGCACCTTGATTATCAAATCATCTCCTTTGGCCCCAGACATCTTTTTGCCCATGCCCTTACCGCCATTTTCTGCTTCAAATTTCTGCCGGTGAGCAAAATCATCTAAAGTATTCATATTGGTATCTGTTTCCAGGTAAATATCTCCCCCTTTACCGCCATCGCCACCATCCGGACCGCCTTTGGGGATAAATTTTTCTCGCCGGAAACTAACCGCGCCGTTACCGCCATTACCTGCCCGAATCCATAGTTTTGCCTGATCCACCATGCCTACATTCTACTCTACTTCAGCGCCGTCAGCGGATTTGCTAGGCCGCCACCGGTTCTAATCTCAAAGTGAAGATGTGTTCCCGTCGAGCGGCCGGTACTGCCCATCATCCCCAGTTTATCGCCCCTCTTCACCGTCTGTCCGACTACTACCGAAAAAGAAGCCATGTGTCCATAAAGAGTTTTAATACCATTTCCATGATCAATCAGCACTCTGTTTCCGTAGCCCGTGTTATCGAGCCAGCTCGCCACCAGCACCTTGCCCGAGTCTGCCGCCAAAATCGCTCCTCCGCCACGATTGGCGATATCAATGCCTTTGTGCCACGACTTAAATCCCTGCGAGATACTGCCCGCCGCCGGCCAAATCCAGTTCCCGGTCGCCGAAACCGCGCCGGCATTGGGTGTCGGCAGTCCGGCCAGATTAGACCTGGGAGAGAGTATCGGTTCGTCCGGCATCTGCCCATCGGGCACAATTATTTGTTGTCCAATCGCCAAAGAGAAGGTTTCGTCGTTGGTAAATTCGTTAAACGGAAAGTCTACCACTGCCTGAGCGGAAACATCGTACTTCTTAGCGATCGAATATATCGTTTCGCCTCCCTTGACAATGTGCACCACTCCGGTCACCGGCGGAATTTTTATCACCGACCCGACTTTTATTTTTTTCTCCACTAGACCCTTATTGAGCCACTTAATTGAGTCGGTATCGACCCCAAATTTTTTGGCTATGGTCGCCAAAGTATCGCCGTCTTCCACGGTATAGTCCAGCGTGTCGGCTCTGGGTTTGTCCGACACCTGTGTCAACGGATCTATTTCGACCGTCTCTGTCGTCAATCCCAGTTCTTGGCTACTTTCTTGAGCAAAAGCAAACTTATTTCCAAGTCCCAAAGAAAATACCGCCTGTGTCTCGGAATCGTTCACCACCAGGGATGGCCCCAAAGTCACCGAAAGAGCCATGACCGTCACGATAGCGTAGTTGATCATTAGTTGAGAGTGTTTTCCTCGCTGGCTGTACATCTTGCCCACGATCAATGTCTTGACCGCTTCAAAGGCAGTAAACTTCGGTCGAAGATAAACCTGAGCAAAGTACGAAAAAAGCTTTTTTAGAAATCTAAAAAAATCCACCACCCAGTCGCTAAAAAATATCTTCAGGCTGATCATATTTAAGCAAAACCTATTCTACCACCCCCCAAACCCCTCCTTAATCCTCCCCTTGACAGGGGAGGAAAAAATACAATTCATTCCTGGCTCCCCTGTCAAGGGGAGCTGCCCCGCCTTTGGCGGGGCTGAAGGGTTTATACCTTCAAGGAGACTCCTTGTTGGACTCTAAATATCACCGAATACGGCGTCTTCGCCACCAATCTATATCCAACACTGTCCAAAAATCTCACCACCCCTCCACTACCACCACCCGCAGGGCCAGGCCTTGAAGGATTAAATCCCCTATAAGGCCTGGCCCTGTCGGTCAAATCCTCCGCAATAATCATCTCCGGCCGATACTTTTTCCAGTCATTCGATCTCAAAACCTCCAAATCCATCCCCTCCGCGTCCACCGACAGCAGATCAATTTTTTGGCCTTTAGGCAAATATTTATCCAAAATAGTTTTGAGCGGCAGAACCGGTATCCTTCTTCTGCCTATCAGTTTCCGGCCTGCTTCCTCCTGATTTTTCCTGGCTTGCTCCGCCGAAAAAGTATTCACCGCCCCATCCTCAAACTCAAAATACTCCAAAACTCTTTTTGTCTTGATTCCTTGATTCCTTGAGTTCTTGAGTTCTTGATTTTCCCCCACTCCCACACTCACAAACACATCCCTCGGCCTGGCTATCAGAAACAACTTTTTCATTCTCGGATTCGGTTCAATACAAATGCCCCGCCAGCCTTTTTTGTAGAACAAATACGTATTCGAAAATAGTTTCGGATGATACGCCCCCACATCCACATAAAACCCCGTTTTTGACCCCCTAGGGCCAGGCCTTAGAGGTCCCCAATCTGCAAGGCCTGGCCCTGCAGGTACCTTGATTTCTTGAGTTCTTGATTCCTTGAGTTCTTTTAGCTCCCCCCACGCGATCACATCCTCCCCCGATTGAGTCTGCAAGGCCTGGCCCTGCAGGTACCTTGATTTCTTGAGTTCTTGATTCCTTGAGTTCTTTTAGCTCCCCCCACGCGATCACATCCTCCCCCGATTGAGCATAAGTTCGCTTCCCCAACCAGTCATAAAGTGAGGTAGCCATGAGTATCTGCTTAAAATCCATATCTCTAGTTTACAATTAAATTTGTGAAGCGTTTTTTATTTCTTTCTCTATCTATTTTCTTTTCCCTCCTGCTTGTCTTTTACTTGAGTTCTAGAGTTCTTGCGTTCTTTAAACCCTACTTACCTTTCACCAACTACTTATTGGGTATAGACCGTCCCACCTCGTATCTCATTCTTCTGGGGAACGACGCCGAAATGCGCGCCAACGGCGGCTTCGCCGGCTCCTACGCCAAGCTCACCCTCTCCACCAAACGCCTTGAGTTCTTGAATCCTCGAGTTCTTGAGTTCTTTCTTAAAACTCGAATCCCCAAACCCACAATTACATTCGAGTTTCAAGACATCTACGTCCCGAACGGTCAAATCGCCGGCCTTTTTGTGAAGCCTCCCGAACCTATTCAGCAAGCCTTCGGTCACGGCACCTGGGAGCTAGCCAACGCCGACTGGGAGCCGGACTTCCCGAGCTCAGCCAAGACCATCCGCTGGTTTTTGGAGAAAGGCCGTGAAATCAATCCGGACATTTTAGCCATCTTAAATCTCTCCACCATCAAAAAAGTCCTGGCTGTTGTCGGCTCTTTTCCGGTGCCGGAACACTCCGCCACCCTCACGCCCGACAATCTCTATTTATTTCTCCAAGGCAAAGCCGAACTCAACTTCTTCCCGGGTTCCACCCAAAAAAAAGACGCCCTGACCGCCGTGGGTAGCGCCCTGGTCAAGAAAATAAAGTCCCTGTCGTTTATCCAAAAACTCCGTATTGCGCAAATACTTTATACAGACATCATAGATCAAAATATCATGATTCACTCGACCAATTTATCTTTTCAAAGCCTACTGAAACAAAAAAAGCTCGCCGGAGTTTTTCAATCGGAAGCTTTTGATACTTACTCGATGATCGAGACCAATCTGGGCGCCAATAAGGCCAACGCCTTCATCACTCGCCAAACCAACCACGTCATTTCGAGCGTAGCCGAGAAATCTCCCTCCACCACCATCCATCATTCCGTCACCATCCAATTCCAAAACTCCTCTATCGAAGCTAACCCCAACCCTCCTCTTCATTACGGCGGCAATTACATTGCCTATCTCCGTCTCTATATCCCCGAAAATGCCCAAAACATCTCCCTCTCCCGCACCCCATCTGACTACCGAGAACTGACATCTGAGAACTACGATCTGAAATCTGCCTACGGCCTCACCGAGATTGGCTTCTGGCACACCACCCTGGCCGGTGGCGAAAGCACCATCACCCTCAGCTACACCCTCCCAAACCAGGCAAACTACTCCCTAGCCATCCTGAAACAACACGGCCTCGTCTCTTCCCCCCAAACCATCGACCTCTTCGGCCAACCTCTAGCCACCAACCTCACCCAATCCTTTTACTATCCCTAGTCTTAGAGACTGTTGAATAACATCTCGTACATCGTCATTTCGACCGAAGTGGAGAAATCTCACATGTCAATTTGTGGCTGGAGTGAGATCCCTCGACTACGCTCGGGATGACACGGAGGGATTTTACCCCCCATCCTTCAGGGTCGCCAAAAACTCTTTATTCGATTTGGTGCGGGCGATCCGGCCGGAGATCACTTCCGTTCGCTCATTATCCCCCAGCATGTCCAGCATCCGGCGCATGAGTACGATACTTTGGTACTCCACCGAGTCAAACAGCAGATCGTCTCTTCTGGTGCCTGATCTCATGACATCGATCGCCGGATAAATTCTCCGTTCGGCCAGGCGTCGATCCAGGTGTAGCTCCATGTTACCGGTACCCTTAAACTCTTCATAAACCAGATCATCCATCCGACTGCCGGTGTCCGTCAAAGCCGTCCCGATGATCGTCAAGCTTCCCCCGCCCTCAATCTTCCGGGCCGCTCCAAAAAATTTCTTCGGTGGATACAAAGCCGCCGGATCAAAGCCTCCGGAGAGGGTTCTTCCCGAAGTCGGGATGGCCAAGTTATAGGCACGGGCTAGCCTCGTAACCGAGTCCAGCAAAATCACCACGTCTTTGCCCAGTTCCACCAAACGTTTAGCCCGCTCCAAGGCCATCTCGGCCACTTTAGTCTGATCTTCGGCTTTTTCGTCAAAGTTACTGGCCGCTGTTTCTCCGGGCATGACACTTTCTTTGGTTACGGCCAAAATGTGTCTGGAAATATCCGTCACCTCTTCAGGTCTTTCTCCCACCAGCACGGCCATGATGTGAATTTCGGGATAGTTCGTCGCGATTCCACTGGCAATTTCTTTTATTATGGTTGTCTTACCGGCTTTGGGAGGAGATACGATAATACCTCTTTGTCCCCGGCCGATAGGCGCGCAGAGATCAATCAGTCGGGTAGAAAGAATCTCTTTACCAGTTTCCAGCTTCAATTTTTCGTAGGGATAGATGGGGATGCCTTTTTCAAATTTAAACCGATCAAACATCTTGGCCGGTTCCTCGCCGTTGACCTTGGTCACCTGCACCATCGTCCAGTATGGTTCGGTCTCTTTCGGTCTGCGGGCCAATCCGGTCACCACGTCTCCGGCACGGAGCTTGGCCAGGCGGCTCACCATCGAAGGAATCAGCACGTCATTTTCACCCGGTCGGAAGCCTTGGCGCAGAATTCCCCTCCCATCCACACTCGTCATTTCCAAAATACCGGTCACTTCTTCGGTAATTACCGGCTCCTGGGGCGTTCTGACATACGCGGGTCGCGTACCAAATCTGGGTTGGAATATCGGTCTGAACGCTTGAGAAGGAGGTACCACAAACGGCTTAGGCACGGAAACTTCAACCGCCGGAATGGACTTAATAACAGCTATTTTGGCTTTTGTAGCCATAAGAAATATGGGTAATTAAATAAATTAGAGAATTCTGGAAAAAAGGAAGTTAATCACGTACTAAGGATATTCTACACGCTAGCACGTCTCTGTCAACTGGTTTGGGGAATCACTTAAGTCAATTAAGGGTGAAACGCGTAAGGCTTTAGCCGCAGCGCCGTTTTTAAGGTGGCACTGCAAACCAAACCCATTTCACCTTTGATTAACTCAAACTATATCAAACTAATGGGTAGTATAGCACGCGAGCCTACCCTTTGTCAAGCACAGACTATAGGTGCATCTAATAATATCAATCCATCAACCACCATCTCACCTGCAAGGCCTGGCCTTGCAGGTAATCTCCGTCATTGCGAACCCGCCGTGGCGGGTGTGGCAATCCAGAAATAAATGTAAAATGATAAATATGAAGAAATCTAAAACATTTGCCACCCTCGGCGTCACCTTTTGGACTCTCACAGCTATTTTTGCCCTGCTCCCCTCCTGGCCTCACCTCTACTACCGTCTTTCCCCCCAAACTTCAAGCCTGCTTGCCTCCACCATCGCCTCAACCGCCATCCAGGCTCAAGAATCGCTAACTCGTCCATCGTCTCCAACCCCTTCTGTCATCCCGGACTTAATCCGGGATCCATCCCTTCCGAATGTTTCTAACACCCTCCCCTCCGTCGACCCCTCCCTTCCGGCCGAGAACGGCCTGATTATCGACGAGATCGGTGTCCGAGGCGAAATTCACGAGAGCGAAGACGTCCAAACAGTTCTCAAACAAGGCATCTGGCGTGTCCCCAACTTCAGTTCCCCATCTGACAACTGTCAACTGTCACCTGAGAACTGTGGACGTCCCATCATCCTCGCCGCTCATCGCTGGGGTTATCTGGAATGGACTCCTGCCTTCCGTAAGCTAAATTCTTTTTACAATCTGCCTCGGCTCAAAGTCGGTGACACTATCAAAATCATCTGGGAACAGCGCCAATTCGAATACAAAATCTACTCAACCGAAACAGGCACCCGGATCACCGACTATAGCGCGAACCTGATCCTCTACACCTGCCAACTCTGGAACTCCCCCGTTCGCTTCTTCGTTTATGCCAACAGAATCAATTGACGTAGGAGTTTGGTTCGAATTAGGGTAAAATATCCCATCTAAGTTCTTTAAATTTATGGAGGCCCTATGTCCCATCGTCAAACTCTTTTTACGCTTCTACTTCTAGTCATTTTTATCTCCGCCTGTGACTTCTCGAATGACATCTCTCCAACAGCCGCCGCTTCACCAACAAGGGAAATTAAAATTCTACAAACCCAGCCGGCCGTTCCTTCAACTGCCACTCCGGTTGTCCTCGAACCTACCGCCACCCCCACCCCGGCCACCCCCGAGTATTACACCGTCGAATCGGGTGATACCTTGGCCGAGATAGCCAAACGGTTCGGCTTAGACCTGTATGGACTGGCGCGAGCCAATCACCTTACCAACATCAACCTTATCTATGCCGGACAACAGCTTCTTATCGCTAGTATCCCTATTACTATACCGAAGGCCACAGTTTTGGAAGGCAAGCAAATCCTCGTCATTCTTTCTGAACAAAAAACTTATGTCTACGAAGACGGCCTTCTCCTCAAAGAGTTTATCGTTTCCACCGGCGTCGCCGCCTTCCCTACTGTCACCGGCAGCTACGCCATCTATATAAAATTGGAATCCACCCGCATGACCGGACCTGGTTACGATCTGACCGATGTTCCTTGGACCATGTACTTTTTCAAGGGTTACGGCTTTCACGGCACGTACTGGCACTCTAATTTTGGTACTCCCATGTCCCACGGCTGTATCAATATGTACACCCCCGATGCCGACTGGCTCTACCACTGGGCCGAAGTCGGCACCCCCGTCCTCATCCTCCCCTGATTTACCACCCCGATTCATCTCGGGGTTTTTATTTAGAACTTTCCAATAGTTTCTTGGGTCACTACTATCACTCAAAACACCCACAACACCCCCCAATCTACAATCTGTCATCTGAGATCTAGTTTACGGTACAAACGGCCGGTAGAATCTGATTCCAAACTCCTTCACACTCAATACCTCAATTTCATTCGGTCTTTTTTGGTGTTTTACGTTTTGGGTTACCAAAATCGCCTGGTATTTTTGTGCCAAAGCCAAAAATGACGCATCATAGTACGTCATTCCCCATTCTTTGGCGATTCGAAAAGTTTCCACGGCTAAATCTTCTGTTTCAGTCACGAAAACAATTGGTAGTGAATAGAACAACCTTAATGTTTTAAACCCTATAACCAGATCAAGCTTTTTACCTTTTAACAGGGCGTTTCCACACTCATATTTTGCTAATTCTGGAACCAAGATCTCAAACTCCCTAGACATACATCTAGAAAGCAAATCGTCCGCCAAGCCAAGATCTTCCTCCCCCACCTTGTTTAACCATTTCACCAAGATTGATGTGTCTATTACCAAATTTGTCATTTTTAATGAGATTGTCTGTCTCTTTCCAAAAACTTCACTACATCAAAGGCTTCCCCTGCGTTCAGATTTCTTACTTCATTTATCCTTCTCCACAATTTGTCCTTATCCATTGCCCTTACCTGAGGGCGAATAAGTATTTCATCTTGCTTATTAACCATGATCGTCACTGCCGACATCGTATCAGCCCAACCAACAAACTTCCTAATCGAATCAGGAATCGTCAGTTGACCTCTATTTCTAATGATACTGGTTACTTGCATACTTTCATATTATCAGAAAATCTGATTTTGTCAACTCCTTACTTTACGGCACAAACGGTTTGTAGTACTTGGTGTACATTCTCATCGGTTTCGGCGCGTTCAGGAAAAGATCTTGTCGGTAGGTAAACTTCTCTGAGGGAGCAGTGTTGTTGGTAATGCCTCTGGTTCTGCCCAAAGCTATGCCACTCCAGCCGACAAAGGTTCCGTTCCCCAAAAACTGGCTGTCGGTCTTGTCACAGCCGTTACCGTCGATGTCTTTACACGGTACCGAAATATTTTTGGCCACGTACCAGCCATCGGCCTGGGTTACGGCCTGGTCAAAAGTGATGGTCCCTTTAGCTATTACCGTGAGAAACGCCCCGCTAGGTACTGTAATATTGCCGGTCACTCGCAGATCGCCGTTGACGTGGAAAATCGCCTTTTGTGTCCCTGTCGGGCTAAAGTCAAAAGCAAAGATCGGTCCCGCACTCTTAAATATCTGGTAGCCTATCCCTAAGTCATCATAGTTTATCGCCTGTCCATCACTCCAGGTGGTTTTGGCAAACAGATTAAATCGTTTATCAAAAAAATCCCAATCATAAACCTGTCCGCCATACTTACTTTCTTTTTCCCACAGACTGGTACTGACCTTCGCGTTCGGGTTGGTTCCCAGCATATTGGCCGGACGAGTCACGCCATAGCTCAGGAGTCCTCTCCGATTTCCCGCCGTAGGCAAGATCAGGGACATCTCGGCCGGAGGAATCAGAATCGCCAGACTCGACGGGATCTCGCTCTTGATGCCGTCATCTCCATAGACATTACCTCCCACCGCCTGCCACCACCCGCCATACACCCTCCAGAAACCGGTATCCTTCGTCACAGTCTGAGCTTGGTCGGTTACCGTCACCGAAGCAGATTGACACTGAAACTTTACCCCCGCGGCCAATCCGGAGTTAATTAGATCAGAATAGTTGTAGGTATAAAGCGGATTGACTGTGGAAGCATAAACAGACTCAGAATAATTACCAACAGAGTCCGTGTTTACCGGTGCCGATATTACCGGCCAGGTTCCCGTGATGTTAAATGTTTGATTTTTATATTTATCTCCCATCGCGATACCACCACAGCTTGTGTAGTCAGACGCATCAAAAAGCGATCCCGTAATTGTCCCCACACAATTCTCATTCGTTACCTCTAAGGCACAATCATTGCCATCACAGAGTCCATCATTTTCTGTACAATTTCTGGTTCTTCTATGATTTGCATCGCAAGCCCCCCATGTAGTTAGCGTAGGAGCACAGTGAGTACACCTTGTTTGCGTCTGAGTATTACCTACTGTTGAGCATGCACCGGCTACGGGACAGTTCGCCGGATTTGCAAAGTAAGCCGGACAATCATCTGTACCACAGGTTTCACTACAAGTCCTAGTTCGTGTAGCGCTACCACAAACAGCAGACCACGCATCCCAAGCTGAAACAGTTGGAGCCGTCGCTTCTACACAAAGGTCGCGCGTCACCGAGCTGGTAGTCAACGCTCCATTATTGGATCTCACCGACCAGGTGACGTAGTTATCGGCCTTCGCAGGAGTCCAAGAATACTGGGAAGTTAATCCGGTAGATACATAATTAGCCAAGTTACAAGACGTCTGATTACTACTGATACACACTTCATATTTATTATTATTTCCGGCGCAGTTCGTCCCCCATGCGGTCACATCGGACCAGTCCAATGCTGTCGCGACTCCCTTTAAAATCTGTGTTCCGTTTGCCGGAGATGACAAAGTTGCCGCGTTGGGAGCAGTGTTAGTGCAACACGACTGCGTATTACAAGCCTCATCCCAGCCACTACAGCCATCTGTACAGTGCTGAGTCCCGCCGCCACAGCTTACCGAACAAGCATCGCAAGTGGTTGCCTCCGGTACACAACACGATTCACAAGCCCCACTTGGCTTTGTGCCACATGGACACTCCACCGGCCCAACCTCGCAACAATTCTCATTGTTGTTACACGCATAATATCCAGGACCACACTCAACCGTCCCTTCATCCTCACACCAACATGAATAACTTGGCCAATCATTACATATCCAATTTGCACACTGATAGGCTCTAACAACTCGTATAAATAAAAAAAATAACAAAAAAAACAATAAGAAAGTGATAATTATTTTTTGCATTGTATTTTCATGTCTCCATTCTTAAAACTCCACCAGTCCTGCATCCACAATTCACGAACTACATTCACCCTATTGCCATCAACGTTTTTTGCCAACAAAATAGTTACCAACTCCCCACTCTTAACAAATTCTTTTTTAAGATCAGATAAAGACGTGTATATCCTTCTCGGCATTGTTCGATCACCACCATTATTCATCATATTAAACACCTCAAGATCACAACCCTTATAAACCGAAAAGACAGATTGGTGGTCGACGGAGACAAACTTCAGTCTGTTTTTATACCAAAACCAAATGCCAGGTTTACTTCCATCTGAAATATATACCAAAATACCTCCCAATTTCCCAAGACTGAAGTCGTCATATAAGCGAATAAGAGAGTCATTTCGTTCAGCATAACTCAAAGAATAAATATAGCTTGTTGCCTTTACATAATAAGCAAAACTGAGATATCCAAATAATACAAAAAAAACAATCAATATCAATCCAGATAATACAACCACCCGTATTTTCATCTATTTCAGTCTAAACCATACTCCATCTGATATCAACTTGTCGCTTGTTGTTGTCCCAGTTAAGTGTCTTCTTTCTCCATGACACTTCCTTTTAGATCTAAACCATCTTATCTAATGAAAACGCCGCTCTGTAAACAGAGCGGCAAATATCAAAACTACTTTCTTTTTTCCACAGCACACATCTGCAATGGATCATGAGGACAAAGCACTAGATCGTAAGGATAAGTTTTTTTATCTCGACAGACCCAATTACCCTTTCCTAGGCCGTCAGCCCAAAGAACTTCTGGATCGTGAACACAGATCTCTCCTTCATAACAGGTTGCCCAACCATCACAACTTATGTGTTCGTTATTTTCAATCACTGCAGAATCAGAAGAGTAGGTCTTAAGATAAGGAACATCTGTCGGATTGGTGCCTGTAATTCGAAGAGTTGGAGCGATCAAAACAGGAGTTAGGCCATAACTCTCAACTTTTACCGCTTCCAGGTTGAAATCGTCTACAAAAACCAAGATAGAAATCATAACCAAAACAATAACAAAAACAATTTTTTTGTTCATTTCAGGCTCCTTAGTGGGTAGTGGACATTTTTTAAGTTACTTTAGAACTCCTATAATATACCACACTTTACCTACGAGGACTCTCCTTAAAGATCCCGAACCAAGGACCAAACTGCCCACTCTTGCGTACCAGGAATAGCCATTAAGGCATAAATAGGCTCACCGGTCTGACTCTTCTTAGCCATAAATACCGGCATCTCACTTGCTTCAACATACTCCATCACCTGTGTGTAGGCATAGGCGCTGTCTGGCTCGTAACCGGTAAACTCGATTTTATAATTAGCCTTTTTTACTCCAAAAATTGCCGGAATATTAAATAGAGACACTGGAAAATACAACTCCTTATTTTTTTCTCCGTCACTGGTTCTTATCACATAGACCGTGGAATAAAGCTTTTTCCCTTCGACTTTTAGCGGCTCTAAAGACTCTTTTGGCCAGACGAAGTTACCCTCGGGGCTTCGGCTAACCTCCTGAACGTCGCTAAAGATTTTAGCCGAGTAATAGTCCGGCTTTACATGACTTGATCGGTAAACTTTAAAGTTACCTGCATCGCTAAGTTGAAAGGACACCTCTTGAGGCACTTGCCCATAAAAATCAAGAGATACCTCATCGCGATCCAACTCCATCGATCGGGGGTCAGTATAGTATCCACGAATATTTTCCTTTTTATTTCGAAACAAAAGAGCTTTAAGATAAGGACTTAAATAGGGTCTAGTAAAAGACCACGTTCCGTATCTAAAATCCTTAAATTTAAAGGGGGTTTCTCGACAATCAAAAACATACTCGTCCGGCAAGTTCCAGTGATGCGATAGTTCGTGGATTAAAGCCCAGTTGACCCCAACTCCCCTGTCGGAAATACTCTGCAGTAAATCATCTGCTTTGGGCAAAACCACGCTTTCTTTGTAGCTATCCATAGCCCGATCCTCTTCAGTCGTCAAAATTAAATCTCCGCTTTCTTGTCTCTCAGCTTGCCATTGATAATAATTCCAAGCCTTTTCCTCATATCTCTCATCTTTAACATTAAACCACATCGCATCTATATCTTTTGAATACTCAACGGGATTCCTTTTGAAGTCATCACTTACCACAATTACTCTTTTTAATTCCGTTCTAAAATTTTCCAAACCAGGCTGTTGTTTACTAAACCGATTCATTAAATCCAAATGTATTTGGATGTATTCGACAAAATCCACTCCTGTTTTGGCTTTTTGCTTGGAATACTCATGGTAAATTGACTCATTAACTACAAACTGAAACAGCCTTTTGTCTTTTGGCATGGCATACTCTCTCTGTTCCCATCTGTTTTTGCTTTTAATATCTTTTGGTAGTTTTCTTTCAAAATCTAAATCAAATTCAAAAGTCAGGTTTTTGGCTTTTTCTAAAGTATCAATCTTTTCGTCCAAACCGTAGACCTCAACCCCATGAACCAATCTGTAACTACTTTCCCTGGCCAACGCCCCATCCACACCAAGCCTTGATAGTGCTAGCCCCAACACTCCAGAAGCAGACAGTTTCAAAAAATCTCTGCGTGATACTTGTTCATTTTGTCCAAGTGACATCTAGGTGATTATACCCATAGTAACCAAAAAAGACCACCTTATCTTTCAAAGATGGTCTTTAAATAAACTTGCAAACATTTTTTTACGGCTGGCAGCCGTCCTTAACAAGGCATTGCCCGACATCAACGAGATAATAATTTCCATCTGGTGCCTGATAAAAGCCCGCAACTACCTTCGGAGTAGAAATTATGTTTTTAAGAATTCCTACGTGGGCACCATGCCAACACTTTGCTTCACCTTCCCCTCCGCAAGCTTGGGTAGCAAAAGCATAAAATGCCGCCTCAATTTCAGCGTAGGTGTAGCCTACGCTCATTTTATATCGCACATCCAAAAGCACTGTCTGGTTATCGTTCCAGACGTAGATAGGATGGCCTTGGGAAGCCTCTGCACGGGGGGCGAAAACGCAAGCTACAACCAGAGAAACCATAGCCGCGATACTGAATAGTGCGAGTTTTTTCTTCATTTTTTTCTCCTCATTCCCCTTGTGAGGGAATTGTCTATATATCAGATTTGAAAGAGCAACCTAGAGTAATCTAACGATGCCTAGATCATACCACCAAACCCCTCAAAAGTCAAGCTATAGGCCTATATCGTGCCTGTTTATGGGCCACTTTTCCAGCCATACAACTCGCGTAAATGGCGTTTTATTTCCTCCTCTTCTTCCACCACGCTACGACCAGCAACACAATCAAGGCAATTGTTTTTATTTTCTTCATTATAGATCTTTATAGATCTTTAAAGTCACAAGGTTCCTCTTGCGACCCAAGTACAATGGGAATTGACATCTATCCTGTAGTGTGTTACACTGCCCACTATGAAATCACTTCTACCTGTTATCTTGGTTCTTCTGCTTCTCACCGGAGCGATTACTTATTCCCTCTCCAAAAGGGTCATCCCGAAGGCTGAGGAAAACCGTTTTGGCATCCCCGCCAACGAGATTATCACTCCCACCCCCGTCATCCTGAGCGAGTCCAAAAAGCGAGTCGAAGGATCTCCCTCCATCACTCCTGCCATCGCCGAACCTGTTTTGACTGCTTTACCTTCAGCCGGCCAAAAAGGCGGTTCCGTCACCAGAACCACCAAAACCATCGTTTGTACTCCGGTTTATGGTCAAGCGAACACCTGTACCGAGCACATCGTAGTCGACACCGGTGCCCAAGACTCAATCTTCTTTAACTTCGCCGGTTTATCCTACCTCGCCGGCCTGGCCTCCTTCGTCTTCGCCAAACGCGCTTAAAATATTCTCTTGAACTTTACCTCTGCTCCCGCTAAAGCAGGAACAGAGAGTAGACTTTAAGTCTGCAAGACCTTTAAAAAGTTATTTGCTTATCCAACCCTCCATATGGGGGGAATTCATCTCATAAAGGAGAAAAGAAAATGAAGAAACTTCGAAATGCCTTCGTGTTAGGCTTCGCCGTCATGTTGCTGGCCTCGGCCTGCTTCAATCCCATGGCTGATGCCCCCGCCAAGCTGACCGACTTCGCAACTTGGTTCGACACTGAGCGCAGTGTCACCACCGAAGAGGAATGTAGTGATGGGTCCCTGGCCTTCACGGTCAGAGGGAATATCTACGCCTGCCCCTCCAACGTCGAAACCATCACCAGCGCCCCCTTGCCTTCGGCTCCAGGCTCAGTGGAAATCGTCCCAGTTGAAGCCATCACTGTGGCCAACGACGGGCGCACCTATTTCAACGCCTGCACTAGCGTCGGTCTGGACGACGACATCACGGCTCTGAAGAACAACGGTCAGGTTGTCCCCAACTCATTCATGTTCTTGGACAAGAATGAAACCGAAGTCGCCGCCGGCGACTACTGGTTCATCGATGTTCCCGAGAACGTCTACGGGCACATCTTCTACCCCATCACCGGCCTCACCTACCAAGTCCGTGGCCCCGCCAAACTGATGGTCAGCGCCGCCACTTTCTGGTGTGACAATGGTGGTCCCACCCCCCACGACGGCATGTACCAGATGGTGGACGCCAAGAAATTGGCCGACATGCTTCTGGATGCCAATTGGGAACTCGCTGGCGATGGCGCCATTGGTGCCTGGGTCGTTGTTCCCTCCGTCGAATCCCAGCCCAAATAAGCAAATAACTGTTCGTCAATCAGCCCCCCGCAATCGCGAGGGGCTTTTTCATGCACTTATAACTTGACATCTTAGCCTCGGCATGATATATTATAAGACTATATGACTCATACCGTCTCCCTCGTCATACCCGTCTACAATGAAGCCAAAAGAGTTGGTAGAGCTTTCAACGCCCTATCTTCTTTCCACACCCCCAAGGGTATTAAGATCGATGAAGTAATTTTTGTAAACGACGGCTCTACAGATCAAACTCTCAAACTACTCAAAAGTTTCAAATCAAAGTACCATCTTCGCGTCATCACCTACAAAAAGAATATGGGTAAAGGTTTTGCTGTTCGCAAGGGTATGTTAACCTCAAAGGCAGAATACACCCTTCTTATGGACGCAGACATTTCCACTCCCCTTCCTCAAATCGAGAAGTTCCTACCGTTTATGAAAGCCAACTTAGATGTCATTATTGGCACCCGCAAGAATGGCCACTCTACCGTCACCATCCACCAGTCGTGGGTTCGTGAGAATATGGGTAAGGTCTTCACTGCCATCTCCAGGCAAATACTAGGCGTAAAAAACATCACCGATTTTACTTGTGGATTCAAAATGTTCAAACGCGAAGCTAAACAAGCCATTTTCAGTCGGGCCAAAATCAACCGTTGGGGTTACGACTCCGAAATTATCTTTCTCGCCCGAAAACTTGGCTTCTACATGGTTGAAAAAGCTGTAATTTGGGCAAATCAGAAAAACACCAAAGTAAGTCTAATTAAAGACTCTATCAACTCCTTCAGAGAATTGCTGGAGATTCGTTTCAGGTATTTTATTGGTGGTTACAACATCGTCTATCAAGAAAGCGACTATAATTTTTCTTAATGAAAAAGCCCGCAGTTTCCGTTTGTCTCCCCGTTTATAACGCTGGTTCATATCTGAGACGGTGTTTAGAAAGCATTGTGGCTCAAGCCCTAAAACCAATCGAGCTTATTATCGTCGATGACTGTTCTACCGATAACTCCTGGGAAATAATTAAAAAATTTGCCAAAAAACACTCCTGGATCCACTCGTTTCAGAACAGTAGAAATCTTGGTGTTAGCCCCACTTTCAATTTTGCCATTACCCAAGCTAAGTCCAAATATATCGCCCGTATGGATGCCGACGATCTTATGGCACCCACCCGTCTTTCACTTCAAAAGAAATATCTGGACGAGCATTCCGAAACTGTGATTGTCGGTGGTCAATGCTACCTCATCAACGACCACGGTAAAAAAATTGGTACCAAACGCTTTCCTCTCACCCACCCAGAAATCTATGAAATGCTTTTTCAAACTGTTCCCATGCAACAGCCGACCGTTATGATCAATCGCAATAAGCTCCCTAAAGACTTTCTTTATAGCGACCCTCGTTTTTCTCCTGCGGAGGACTACGGTCTTTTCTTTTCAGCCTCCCGTTTTGGTCAGTTCGCGAACTTGCCCAATTTCACCCATTTCTACCGCGAGCACGACACCAATATCTCTCTCGTACGCCCCAAATTCACCTTTTGGCGTATTACTCGAGCCAGACTAGATGGAATCTTCAATCGAGGATATCTCCCCTCCTTCAAGTCTTTCCTGATAGTTCTGGCTCAGACCTTAGCTATCTTGATTCTCTCCGAAAAATTTATCTACCCCCTCCACAAGCACCTCCGTGGCATGTCAAAACGCTAAACCACAAATTTTTCCAGGTGTTTAATTCTTTTTTCGTACACCTGCGAGGACTGTCCTCGCAGGCGAATAATATACCCTTCTAGGGACTATTATTAATTAATGCCCTCAAAAAATGCTATTAAGGAATATGAGTCTGGAGCTTATTATCATATTTACAATCGCGGAGTAGAGAAGCGACTTATTTTTCTAGACGAACAAGACTACAAAACCTTCCTCTCCTACCTGAAGTTCTACCTCACTAACCCAAATTCAATAGACCTGCGAGGACTGTCCTCGCAGGTAAGACCAACGTCTCCTTCAAAAATACTTCGTAATTATTCAGAATCGATCACCTTAATTGCCTACTGTCTTATGCCCAACCACTTTCATCTTTTTATAAAACAAAACGATGACTTTTCCATGAGCAACTTTATGAGTTCACTTTCCACCAAATATGTCAGATACTTCAACACAAGATATAAACGGGTCGGACACTTGTTCCAAGACAGATATAAGGCCGTTAGAATTGAGGCTGAAAATCAATGGATACACTTATCAAAATACATCCATCGAAACCCCCTAGGTCTCTCATCTTATTACAAGGAGTCTCCCCACAAGTTGTCTGAATATAGATATTCTTCTTATCCAAATTATCTTGGTCATTTTCACCAAAAATGGGTTCGTCCAGAAGAAATTATTGTTAACTTTGGCGGCAAACAAAATAGTTCATACCAAAGATTTGTTGAGGAACCAGAAGACATCACTCCCATTTATTTAACCGCTATCGATTACGAATGCTAAACTAGTTTGTGGCAAAGAACATCACCAAAGCCAAACACCGCTTCCCTCTTAGGCAGATCCGGCGGATCCCCAAATTCTTACGGCGCTCCTGGCCCATCCTCACACTTATCACTCTCACCATCCTTATTGCCTTCCTCAACTACGAGCCAGGCACCTTTCTTCTTGGTTGGGACAACTTATCCTCCGAATTAGGACCGGCTATCAATCTCAAACGAGCTCTCTTTTCCGTCTGGCAAGAGTACCAGTCCTTGGGACTTTTGGGCGGTATGGCTCACGCCGCTGACCTTCCCCGCGTTTTTCTCATTTATCTATTTTCCCTCCTTCCCGGTCTGCCGTTTTCTTCAATTCGTTACTTATTTATTTTCCTCCCTTTGATCCTAGGACCTCTAGGTGTTTACTTATTTTTAAGTCAACGGCTCTTCAAAACTCACCTAGACTCTAGGACAGTTCAATACGCCTCTTTTTTGGGTGGTCTATTCTATCTTCTCAACCTAGCCACACTGCAGACATTTTTTACTCCTTTCGAGTCGTTTACTTACTTCTACGGAGCCTTTCCGTGGTTGCTCTTTTTTGTTACCGGTTACCTGGAAACTCCCAGTTGGCGATCCCTCATAGCTATTTTTATAGTTTCCTTTATTTCCTCACCCGCTTTTTACGTCGAAACTCTTTTTGTCGTCTTCTGTCTTTCACTTATCCCCATTTTCAGCGAAGTTTTTTTCTCCCCCAAAAAGAAAATTAACTCTCTAAAAAAGATCTCCCAATCTATTTTATCCGTGCTAATTCCCAGTCTTTTTTGGCTCCTTCCCGTCGTTTTCTTTGTCTTTACCAATGCTCATGTCGGTGAACAGGCCAAGATAAATCTGATCTCTTCTCCCGAAACCTATTTTCGAAATCTCCAGTTTGGCAACTTACTAGACATTGCCCTTCTCAAGGGCTACTTCTTTAACTTCGTCGACCTCTCCGAGCTCGGCCGGTTCGACTATCTTCTGTCTGTTTGGCGCAGTCATCTCACCATTCCGGTCATCACTCCCATCGGCTATCTTCTTTTTGTCTTCGTTCTAGTCGGTCTCTACTACTCCATCACCAAGAAATTTTTCTGGACCAAAAGTCTTATTGGTATTTTGCTCATCTGCCTCTTCTTCCTCCTCGGCGGTGGGCTTCTTATCAACTCCGGTCTGCCTCTGGTAGGAGAGCTTTTTCGCTCTCCCTTCACCAAGTTTTCCACTCCCTTGAGTTTTACTTTCGCTTGTTTTTTTGCCATTGGCACGGTCTTTGTCTTGGATCTGTTTACCTATCTCCACAGTCGTCTGACTTACCCCCTGACTCTTTTTTCCGTCGCCTTCACTCTCATCATTTTTATGTCCCCCGTCTTTTCCGGTCATCTGTTCAGTGCCAACATGCGTCTTATCTTACCCTCAGAATACCTCGATCTCTTTAATTATTTAAAGAGCCAAGACCCGTCTACTCGCATTGCCAATTTTCCTCAGTACACTTTCTGGGGTTGGAATTACTATAGTTGGGGATATAGAGGTTCCGGCTTCCTCTGGTATGGAATTCACCAACCCATCCTTGACCGCGCCTTTGATGTCTGGGAAAAAAAATCCGAAACGTACTACGAAGAAGTTTCAACTGCCCTCTACTCCGACAACCAGACAGAGTTCGAGACTCTGGTAGACAAGTACTCTATCAGTTGGATTCTTTTAGACAAACAGGTTATCTCCCCCAATCTCAAAACCGATCTGGGGAACGTCACTCTCGAAAAATTTCTCACCTCTTCCTCAAAGTTTTCTCTATCCAAAAACTTCAACGACAAAATTTTTCTCTATCAAGTCGCTCTCGATCCGAAACCCCAAAACTTCCTCTCGATCTCCCCTGTCAAGGGGAGAAGCGGCGAAGCCGAGAGGGGTTTATTCCCCTTCTCCTCCCTCCCTCTCCGCCCAAACTCAGACTGGACCGAAAAATCCGACTACCTCTCCACCTCCGTCTCCCTCGCCTCGCCAAAGCCGCAGGCGACGGCGGGTCTCCTCACCATCCCCTCCCTCACCGCCACCGAAAACCTTCTCCCCGTTCGTCTCGAGTATCAAAAATCTTCCAACTTTCTAACTATTCGATTCACTCCCATCACTCCCACTCTTTTTGTAGATTTCTTTTCATAGATCAAAAACAAATCGACCTTCACCCAGAACCGACCTTCATTTCTCTTCCCCTTTCTTCCACCACCAACTCCTTTATTCTTCAGGTAGACCACCAGTTTTGGCCCATCCAAATCCCCGCCGAACTTCCCAACCTGGAAAACTTTACCCCGCTCGCCACCACTTACTTACCTACCAAAAGTAGTTTTCAGGTCAATCTTTTCGATGCTACGAGCCTCGACACTATCGATCTGACCAACAATCTTTCCCAGTCCGATCCTGCCCAATGCTACCTCCAAAAACCCAACCGAAAAATAGAAAAAATAACCTCCCATCAAAGAATCTCTCTCTTGGGAACCGATGTCGTCGGTTGCCTCTCCACCCCCCTGCCTCTTATTTCCGCCGGCTCTCTCATCTCCCTTTCCTTTACCTATTCCTCTCCGACTCTAACGCCGGGCAACGCCAACATCTCCGGCCAGGACTACGGGGCTTTAGCAATTCCTCAACCGCTTGAACCAAGGTCCGTCCCGAGACGCGTCCAAGTTTTTGCGAGATCCACCGGAAAATATCAGCAGGCAAATCTAATTTTAGAAGCCTCAGACACCAAGTCTGTTCAAGAGATTGTCTACCAAAATATTAGCCTTTCCACTCACCAACTGCTTTATTCTGCCAAGTCGCAAATCAAAGAAATTCCCAATCAAGAAATAACCTTAACCGGTGAGGAAAAAAATCTTCAAATTTCTTTACCTATCACCGATACCGCTTTTGATATCAGACAAACTCCGGATAGTAACGGCCTCTTCCCGGAAAGCCGTAACTGCGATCAATTCAATTCAGGCAATACTGTCAAACTAGTTTCCAAAAACGGCTTTCTTTACCAAAGTAAAAATGCTATCGAATGCGACTATCTCAATCTTCGCCATCTGCCTCACTCACTCAACTATCTTCTCTCTTTCCAGACCGAATTCCAAAGAGGATTGCCCTTGACTGTTTGTTTAGAAAATCAATCCACTTATCGTTGCGATGTCTTCGAACGCCTGGCCAAAACCAACGCCACCCAATCCCTCATCCAGCCCATTTCCAACTCCGAAGAACCACCAGGCTACACCCTGCATCTTTTTAATCAATCAATCGGTAACAGAATCACTTCCAATCTCCTAAAAAATCTCTCCCTTCGCCCCATCCCCCTCAACTTCATGAAATCCATCTCCCTTAAATCCGTCATTGCGAATCCCGTAGGGGCTGGCCTTGCGCCTGCCCAAGTCCCTACCCTCTCCTCCACCCACCCCGCCGAATTCCTCTACACCATTTCCGTCACCAATGAAAATTCGAAAATTGAAAATTTCCCCCAATTATCCCTCTACCAAACCCAATGCCCCTACTGGCAGGCCATAGAAGTGACCGAGGCAGACCTCCGGCTTCCCCCTTGGTTACTTACCGCCAAAATCCTTTTCACCTATCCTTATCTAAACAAGCTGGCTCACAACGATTTCGCTCTCTGGCACAACTCCTGGGATTTATCGTCATTGCGAGGTCGCCTAGGCGACCGTGGCAATCTCACTCCACAAGACTCTTCATCTTCCATCGCCATCATCTTCCTCCCCCAGTACCTCGAATTCCTCGGCCTCGCCTTTCTTATCACCCCCCTTTTCATCTTCATCTTCATTCTCCAAAGACTTCTAGCCACAAAAAGGACCCGCCGTGGCGGGTCATAAGCAAAACTAGTTTAGTTGACGCTCAAACACCCAATTTATTCGATACTCTCCATTGAACATCTTTACCTGGATCTGAGAAACAAATTTAAACCCTCTGCTTCCTAGTTCCGCGATATACGCGTTAGCGCCGGCCTTTCTAACGGGACTGTCATTACCAACAAACACTCCGTCATCTATGAGCACCTCATTTCCAAACGTATTTGTCTGGAACACAATTACCTGAAACTGTTTATCAATCATGATCTTCTCCTTTAAATGTTCTTGAACTGTTAAGTTAAGTTCTACCCCAAAAGCCTCACAGTGAGGGTGACGACCTGCCTGCCCGACTGGTCATCACTCCTCTCTCTGAGGCCTTTTGTTACAGTTGACAGTTATTTTTTACAGTGTTACTCTGTATTCAGATAAAGTCTACTGTCCAGACAATATCTAGAAAAAGAAAAGCAATGTCATTCGAGTTAGGCTACGGTGATATTGCTTTTTTTCTGTCTCGATGATCGTCATTGCGAAGTCGCCTTAGGCGACTGTGGCAATCTCACTCCATCATCGGCTCATCACTACCAAAGATTGACCCAACTGGCCCATCTTGGAGATCTGAATCGAACTGACACTTCTGGCAATTGTGCGTGACCAGCGAAGAGATTTTTTACGCCTATTCACCAGTCGGTTGAGCAGATTTTTCATATTTTTTCAAAGATTAACTTGATATACCCAAAATATATCACATCTTGTCAAGTTTCTCAACCTATAGCCGATATCCTCCCCAGCCCATATAAATTCCAGCCTCATTTTTCCCCAAATATACCCCATACCTGGTACAATACCCTCCAGAAGTTCCTTTACAAATAGGAGGTCGCCATGACCAATCAGTTTCCTTTAATTTTCCAAGGTTCTCCTTTTTTACCCCAGTTCGACCATCTCGCCGTTATTGATGATGTTATCCGCGAAATCAGCCCCACCTTTGAACCAGCCGCGGCCATAGCTTTGAACATTGCTCCCATCATGACCACTTACGCAGTTATTCTCCGTTTAGATGTCAATACTCTAAATACCTATCAAGTCACCGAAAAGAATCTTCAAAACTTAATCATGGGTTTCCAATACCCGCTCGAGACTATTCAAGCCTCAGCTGTCTGTAAAAAAGTGGCTACCAAGGAAGAAAGGCTGTCCCTTTACGAACAGCTAGTCAGCACTACCCACCATTTCGACACGCTCCGTATCCAAGATCAAATAGCACTCGATCTAAATGCCACCTGCAATCTCCTCCAAAAAGATCCATCTACAGCTCTGGTTTTTCAGTTTCTCAAAGATTATCCCTTTTCCGAAGACATCTTTTTCTTGACCGGCATGGAAATTGCCGCCATGATCTTTTTTGGACTGGCTTTGGAACTCGTCAAAAGTACCGGTGATAACTCCTGGCTCTGTGTCTCCTACGATCCCTCCGATCTCGGCTAACCCGTCATCCCGCCGGGGCTTTTTTGTCTTGTCATCCCGACCGTAGTGGAGGGATCTCACTCCACCCGTCTCAAAATGCCGCGTACCCACGCGGCCTTTTTGTACCTAAAGACTTGACAAATAGCTTATAATATGCTATGATTCCACTTGTAAATTGACAATTTAGTTCGTGGCTATCTAGCCACCATTCAGGGGGCTTCCCCCAAGGAGAATCTTGATGAAAAAATCACTTAAATGGTTTTTAGCCGCTCTCGCTCTATTATTGGTAGGGTGCAATCCACTCAAAGTCTCCCTTTCACCTGTGGACTGTAATACCGCAAACATCTGTAACTTCACCGTTACCAACAACGAAAACAGCGAGGTACAGCCAGAAGGTATCGAGGTAAGGCTCGAAAACCAGGGGGTACCAGTCACCCCCATTTACAATCCACTCTACAACCCAAAGATGTATATTGTAAAAAATTGGGAACGTGGTGTCTCTCATCGAATTACCTTGCCCGTAGGGGCACCCCTTCAACCAGATGAAACTCGGTCATACAATTTTCACTTGCCGAAGCTGGAAGTGCCCGGGCAAACCCTGGTAGATGTTTCCTTATTTATCCCCGCTCCCAACATCTTTTCGAGTTCCTACGGTCGATATCATAAATATGCCGTGGTCGAAGTTCCTGGTGAAAAAGCTATCTTACCCTTCGAGTACAAAATCATCACTTGTACTCAAAACACCCTTCGGGTTCTCATTAAGAACCATGGTGGGTGGGGCTACCGTCAGATTGGTATCTATCTCAACGGTAACCTCAAAAATGCTTGGAGGATCACAAACCCCCGTCCTGATGGCACGGACTGGCTCTACACCTTTGACCTTCCCGAAGAAACCACTTTGGTGCAAGTAGACGTCAACGGCCTCCAAGAACAGCCCAGCTTTAACCCTCCAAGCCTGGATTACCACGGCGCCCGCAGTTACTGTGTACCCACTCAATAGTCACCTTTCTCGAGTTCTCTCCCCAGTCCCGCCTAACCCGCGGGGCTTTTTTTGCCCACATTACACCTACATCTCTTGACAGACAGGCTGTAATACAATATATTACAGTTATGAGAACAATCATGAACATATCCCTTCCCGAGCCCATGGCACTCCTAATCAACAAGGAAATCTCCACCGGCAAATACGCCTCCAAAAGTGAATTCTTTAGAGCCCTCTTTAGAGATTGGAGCGAAATCAAGCTAGCCAAAGAACTCGATCAATCACGCAAAGAAATGAAGGCGGGAAAGGGAAAACTCCTCCGGTCTTTAGCCGACCTGGATTAAAGTCTTCAAATGAAGATATACTACTCTCCAAAATTTGAAAGAGAGTATCGGAAACTCCCCCAAAAACTCAAGGAATTGGCCAAAATAAAAGAGGTAGTTTTTAGAACAAATCCCTTTGATACCAGGCTCAAAACTCACTCTCTCACTGGGAACCTAAAAGGTGCCTGGTCATTCTCCGTAAACTTCAAAACTCGCATCATATTCGACTTCGTCAATGATTCAGAGGTCTGGTTTCACACCATCGGTTCCCACGACATTTATAGACACTAATTCAACTGTCTAGGTCGTGATACATATGGCACTCTGGCCAAAAAAATCCCCCGGGTTCACCGGAGGAATTTGTCTAAGGCCTGACGTTACGCGAGATGAGAGTTTTTAGGCTTATCTTGGTGATCGGAGTAGGCAGAAGGGCTTTTCCTTCCCACAAGATCCATTTGTCTTTAGCAAACCCTCTTAGATCCTTCTCCTTCAAAGCAGATGGTGCCAGCTCTCTGCTGGCTAGCCACTCGTCCATGGTCATGGACTTTTTACAGACCCACGAGCCTAATTCTCGGCTCCAGCCCCAGATCTCTACCTTAATCTTCGGCAGAGTCGCGACAAGGGTTTTAAAAATATAGCTCATTTTGGTCTCCTTTTGGATATTTTAAGGTATGGACGAACGTACAAGACTGCCGGCATTATACCCCATAACACTCAAAAAGTCAAGCCAAGCAGAATGCTCTACAATAGAGCCCAGATGCCCAAATCCACCTCCGTCTTTTTCTGCAACAGCTGTGGCAACGAATTTGCCAAGTGGGCCGGTCAATGCCCTGCTTGCCACGAGTGGAATACGCTCGTCGAGACCGCTCCCTTCCTCAAAACCGCCAGAACCAAAACCGGCCAGAAAGTTAGTCTCAAACCAGCCGAAAGTTTTACGGTCAAAACAGCTCTTTCTTCCCAAACCGGCTACACCTTTTCTACCGGCATCGGTGAGTTCGACCGTGTCCTGGGTCCCGGCCTCACCAAAGGCGGCGTCTATCTTCTGGCCGGCCAGCCAGGCATCGGCAAATCCACCCTTCTCACCCAGCTCGCACTATCGCTTCAACCTCCCCTGTCAAGGGGAGGTGGCCAGCAGGCCGGAGGGGTTTTATACGTCTGTTCCGAGGAAAATCCGGCTCAAGTAGCCTCCCGCATCACCCGCCTGCAAGGACTGTCCTCGCAGGCCGATCATATCCAGCTCCTCAACACCTCCTGCGTGGAAAATATTATTGACGCCCTTAAACCAACAATTAGTAACCGAGATCTGAAATCTGAGAGCTGTGATCTAATATGTATTGTCGACTCCATCCAGTCCGTCTCGACTGTCACGAACCCCACCACCCCAGGCTCGCCCTCCCAGATCCGCGACAGTGCCAGCTTTCTCATTCAGGCCGCCAAAGAACACTCCGTTCCCTTGATCATTGTGGGGCACGTGACGAAGGACGGAGACATCGCCGGCCCCAAAATGCTGGAGCACATGGTGGACACTGTTCTGGAGCTTTCAGGCGACCGCCAACATCTTCTTAGACTTCTGCGTACCGTCAAAAACCGCTTTGGCCCGACAGACGAAACCGGCATCTTCCGCATGGATGGCGGCGGCCTCAACGAGGTCAAAGACCCGGGTGCCATTTTGCTTGAAGGACGGGTCAAAAATGCTCCAGGCTCCTGTTTGACCATGATCATGGAAGGCACTCGTCCCCTCACAGTCGAGATCCAAGCATTGGTGGTCGCCTCACCCCTCCCCATCCCCCGCCGCATCGCCAAAGGCATCTCGGGAAACCGTCTCCAGCTTATCTGCGCCATCCTCACCAAGCACCTAAATCTGAGCCTGGCCACCAAAGACGTTTTTGTGAACGTCACTGGCGGCCTGGAGGTCAAAGACCCGGGTGCCGACCTAGGCATCGCTCTAGCCATCGTCTCCTCGGTCAAAGACAAACCCTTGCCGGAAAACTCCATCTGCTTCGGCGAGCTCGGTCTTCTGGGCGAAATCAGAAAAGTCGGCTTCACCGATAAAATGCTCAAAGAAGCCAAATCCCTCGGCTACACCATCGTTTTCTCCCCCCTCTCCCACGCCTCCATCCGCTCCATCAAGCTGACGTAATCGTTGTATAATACCCCCATTCGCAACTTAAAAATTGGAGGACTCTATGAAACTCGTCTTTGACGGTACCGAAATATCTATTTGTTCTCCCCAGGAAGTAATTACCTTCAGGGAAGATCGTGAATCTGGAAAAAATTTTAACTTCTACGAAAACCTTTCTTCGGACATCTCCGCCAACATCGCCAAAATCCATAAGATCCACGGCTATAAAAATGAGGAATATAGCCTCGGATTATTACTTGGAGCAGGTAACGAGTTACTTTTTAACTACGACTTCCGGAATGGGTATCGGTTCACTTTTGGACTAAACATTTTCCCAGATTACATTCATAGGGATAAAGACAAGGTTAATCGAGTTATCGAGTTCGTTCTGTGGATACTTGAAGCTTTTG
>Ga0209518_1000518_pt1 | contig 49723 bp, 67 predicted proteins | sample RifGroB1_FD_183993 | JGI IMG/M metagenome (GOLD analysis project Ga0209518, IMG submission 183993) | Groundwater microbial communities from Rifle, Colorado, USA - Groundwater B1 (SPAdes) (version 2) | ecosystem: Environmental > Aquatic > Deep subsurface > Groundwater | place: Rifle, Colorado...
TTTTAGTTACACCACCGACAGTTCCTGTAAAAGTAGGACTTGCGAGGTTGGCCTTCAAGTTCAAAGCTGTCTGCTGTGCCGTAGATACTGGCTTCGCCGTATCAGCGGTATTATCAACACTGGAAAGGCCGACCATACTTTTAGTTACACCACCGACAGTTCCTGTAAAAGTAGGACTTGCGAGGTTGGCCTTCAAGTTCAAAGCTGTCTGCTGTGCCGTAGATACTGGCTTCGCCGTATCAGCGGTATTATCAACACTGGAAAGGCCGACCATACTTTTAGTTACACCACCGACAGTTCCTGTAAAAGTAGGACTTGCGAGGTTGGCCTTCAAGTTCAAAGCTGTCTGCTGTGCCGTAGATACTGGCTTCGCCGTATCAGCGGTATTATCAACACTGGAAAGACCGACTTCACTCTTGGTATAACTTGGTTTCGTAGCTGATTTAGCCCATGTGTATACATCACTTGCCGGTAAGGTAGTAGGTGTGGTGGCCCATGTTTTATCCCCTCTTCGATATTGAGCGGTAGTCCCCGGCGAGACAAACGGTTCCGCATTTGTAGCTAATATACCTTGCGCGGCAGTGGCATAAGCAGCTGGATACATGCCGCCCAAAGTATCCGCATCTAAACCAGACCCAACACCGTCCACTGACTTTACTTTGTTAAGTATGTCAACAGCACTTAATGCATCTGTTAACTGTGCGGTGTTTGCCTTTTTGTTGACGCCTCCTTGTACTATATTAACAAGGTCTACACTTGTCACCACAGTGGCCTGTGGCATGTCCGATACTTTCACAGCCGCAGCAAAACTTATACTCGACAATAAAACCACAACCCCAATAACCCATAATTTCATCATACTACACCTCCGTTTATTAGTCTATGCCCACTGTACCGGCCTTTATAACTTCGTGATTTGTTGTGGTCAGGTCTAATACCCCTGAATTAAGTAGTACCCCAGTTACGTTGGTTATTAGTGGGGATACATTGTATATTATCTGTGCCAGTACAGTATACGGACACGGCTCGTCTAATTCCAATGAATTCAAAAAATTGGTTACTGCAATTACTACATCGGCCCTTATGGCAGCACCGTCAGGCCCCGATACAGTTACAGTAGCTACAACATCCGCTATGACCACTATAGGGGCATATACCGCAAAGGCGGACCCAAGAGGGCGTACAGCATCTATTTTAGTACTAATAAGGTCAAGCAGTTCGGTTGGTGGGTATCCTGTACCGTCGTCCACTACAACATAAAAATAACCGGTACTTACATCGCCTGAATAGCTGTAGTTCTCAACCACAATGCATGTTATATTTAATCCAGCGGACAGTACAGCGTACAACACAGCATCTTTGGTGGCTCTGGCCAAAGAAGAGATATAATTGATAAACCGTACTCTGAATGCCTCATCGTCCTCTTCATCTTCACCGTTACTGAGTTCATATGTATTAGTGACGGTATCCACCCCTATTATAGTTTGGGTGAGCACATTTATACTACCGATACTAGCGTTAGCCCCGGTCCCAGGTATTACAGCTGTTATAGGCACCAATATGCTAGATGTACCTTCCGGCAATACATATGCGTTTTCTATAGGGTTATAATTAGGATTATCTATATTGATGATGACTATATATGTCTGACTACCATCAGTATTTTCAATTGTAGTGCCCACAGGGACAGTGGCTATAGATGTTGGAGTGAACCTAGCGAAAGATGCTACTGTCCCAGTGGCATATGCGGCATTTATGCGAGTAAGTCCGAAGTCATTCATCCAGCTATCTAGGTCAGCACCTGTACTGGTACTGGCCCGTGTGATGGATAACAATTCTAACACCAAATTAGACAGATACATAGTTACAGTAGAGTTACTTTCCACAATAGCGCGGATTGTGGACCCTATTGCGAAATTAAACACACCATTGACCGTGGATTGTATGGTGGTTATTTGGTTACGTACCAAAGTAGCAAAATCAAGAATTATCATAGTTTATACCCCAGTGTCGAAAATCAACGTCTGTGTGGATTGGCTAAGTGTATCGACATACTTGATGGTGATATGCAGTACAGTACTATCTGATTTTAATAGTACTGTCGGTGTAGGCACTGGTGATACTGACGGCTCACGTAATACTTGGCCAGCTATAAGTGACTTCAGTGAACCCAACAGCATAGTGGCAACACCTACATACTTACCTGCCCCTGCTCCGTAAGTAGGGTCAGATGGGTAATCACCTGGGTTGGTCAACACTCTGCGGATTATTCTTTGTTGTGATGTGGTGAGTTCGTTGGCTAATGATATATCACCTTCAATCGATATACCAATATCACCACTAAAATAATGGTCTATATCCATAATATCACCCTACCTTCCCAGTCACAATAGCGCCATGTTCATCTATTGTCGTCGCTACTAATATACTGTCAGTCTGTAGATGAGTAACAACAGCAGCGGCAACAGAATCCGCCAATTTTGACGCAAAACAAAACTCATTAGTTAAATCGAACCCCTGAGCAGTCAGGTTATTTTTTATTAGTGTGGATAATGTTGCTGAATCTATTGCCATTTATTTACTCACTTTCACGGTAGCTGATACATCTGCCATTGGGTTGCCCGTAAAGTGGCACATACTCAGACCATTAATACATCCTGATAGTGGGCCACCGCCGTCAATGTCCACTAAATTGGCCGTGACAGTGGCCTTACCCACAATATCTGCTGTTAAGTTTCCACCCACAATCGCCCTTAAATCACTGTCTGTAATAAAATCCGCAGACCCATCATTATTGAATTTGATGGATGACCCTGATTTGTGTATTAAATAGAATACCCCTGATTCGCAGTGTACAGGTCTTGACTCGTTATCAAAAAATCTAGTTGATACGTAACCAGCATCCTGACTGCCTTCTTGGAAATTAACATCAACAACATCCCCGATAGACGGTGGCATAAATAGACCCCAATTGCTGCCAACCCAAGGTGAGGCAATAGGCAACCACCCAGTCATGGTATCCTCTGGTTTTAATAACACTTTGCAACAATAATTATCCGGGTCATAACCACTAACAATCCCGAATTTATTGGGAACGTTGTTGGTATTGGCCACCATTTGGCCGTGCATCTTCATTTGGTTGATAACGCGTCTCAATTATGTACCTCCTGCACTTATAGGGATAACACTGTTGACATCGTGGTTTTTGGCCACTACATCCATAGTGTATCCATCTCTTATCGATATTTTACGCGTGATGGAATCAGGCATGTAGCTTTGGTCATATGCCCCTGTACCGGTCACCTCGATGATGTGTCTAGTGGACAGTATACCATTACCTACAGCAGGTATACCCACAGCCGTCATACTTAATTGATGTCTAGATATCTCAACCAATTTAGACCACGCCATTTGCAAAGCTTGCTCAGGAGTCAGATTTGGTATACTATATGAAAATTCTTGGGGCTTACCTATTCTATATCCCCTAGCGGTTTTGTCTTTAGTTCTAGGGGCCTTGACTGATTTGATAAATCCCTTTTTTTGTTTTTGATTCCAGCTTTTAACATGTACGATAACGTCCTTGGCCAATGTTAAGTTTCTATCAAAGGTTAAAGACGTGCCATTGAATTTTTTAATAGAATTAGCGGTGGCATCCGCCCAGATTATTTTATATATGGGTGGTTCAGTAGGCCTTGGCTCAAAATGTAAATTCTTGCCTTCTACGTATATTTGAAATCCTTCTGCAGACGCCAACCACACCAATAAATCCCATTCACTCATGTCCATCTGTAATTTAGCATGATCATGGTCGTAGTAAGTACCTACTTTGGTTTTTGTCGGTGTAACAAATCCAGCAGTTAACTCGTATTTATTGGCTATAGCTATAGCTATGGCACTGGCTGTTTTCATGGGCCACTTATCAGATGTTTTTGTGTCAATTAGGTCTGCTGTGTAATCTCTGCCTGTTAATACTATAACATCAGACACCATCTCATGGGGGCAATTATCTACTCTAGCTGATATTAGCAAATCTAGATCACTGGTACTGTACTTGTCCGCATCTGGTGGCAGCCCTGTGTATATTTCAACTTCCATCATATCTTGACTGGCCCACCACGCACGGTCTATTTTAGATGGCTGATCTTTTATAGGGATAGTCACCCTAAATGAGTCGGCCTGATAATACGCGTTGTTATTGACCTCTATATCTATCCACGCTACACGGATGTCATTGATCATGACTATAGCACGGGGCTGTCTAGATTCTGATACCATTATTTATTGACCTTTATGGTACTTATGGTCTTATTCATATTACCCAATGTGTGTTTCAAATTCATCAACTGAATGGCATTGTTGGTATTTTTGGCTGTATTGCCTAACTTGGCTACATTTTTGGATACGGAATTGTTGGGCAGTACACCGCCTAAAGTAGTAATACCTTGTAGCGTATTATTTACAGTGGCTATAGCTTGAGTCACCTCTTTTTGTGCATCTACTATTAAAGCCTTAGTCTCTTTGATGGTTTTTTGAGTGGACCTAACAAATGACCTAGTTTTATTAAAAGCGTCTTTTAGTTTATCAACATTGCTTTTCACTTTAGCTATATTAGTAGTAGGGTCGGACAATAAAGATGTAGAAGCTGTTGCCACTGTGCCCATGTCATCCTTTAATGCTTGATCAACATCTATTACTACATACGTTACTTGGGTAGATAGGTCTGTGATGACTTCACATGTGATAGAATAGGGTATACGGTACGACTGCATGAAGTCATATGCAAATCTGTGAATTATTACACTGTATTCCATTTCAGACCATTTCAGTGTAAGGGGCTTACCCTGTTTTCTGAGATGATTTATGTACTTAGCATGGTCAAGTGCATCTTCACCAAGGAACATGCCAGACCATGTTAAAGGGTCATATTGCCCGCCCATCTCATCAATAACGCGGTCACCACCAACTAACTCATGGATCACTAATTTTTGGTCGCCACCTTGGTTGATTTTTTCAGGTATCTCAAAGCGTGTGAACGTGTAGTCCCCTAATACTAAATGTACTGGAGGTAGGGGTATATTAGGGGCATATTTGGGTTTGTTGCCTTTGTCCCCGATTAATTTGGGCGGGGTCTTTCCCATGCCTTTGGACCCTATATTTTTCATGGATTCTATTAAATTAGATATTCCACCCATATCAGTAACCCACCGGAACTGGTGACATCATACGATCGAACATGCCACCTAAGCCACTGTGCGGCTGTTCCATTTCAGAGGCTTGGTGATTGGTGACAACAGAGGCAATTTTGCGGCCATCCAGGTTAATAGAAGAGTTGACTTGGATGGTCTTATTAGTGATACGTGGTTTAATACTCTCAATACGTGGGTTGATAGATTGGTTAGTATTTTTATTAGCTATATTACGATTATGGTTAACGGTACTAACAGCACTGCTGTCCGTATTGCGATTGTTGTTTATAGTATTGATAACATCATTATCCAGTAGGTTAGTGTGACTATTGTTGTTGATTAAACTGTTTGTTAATGAGGTATTTAATAGACTATTAGTAACCGGAGAACTCATGACATTACTAAAAGCTCTACTGTCGATACTGGACGGGTTACTATAAGCAGTATTTTTAGTGGTATTTGATGAACTACTAAAAGCTCTACTATCGATACTGGATGGGTTGTTATAAGCAGTATTTTTAGTAATGAACTGTGGTGTCGACCCTTGTGTATTTGGGTTCCACATTGGATTCTTTTCGATACCTACAAATGTATTACCTTTCCATCCCAGTTGGTCAGGTCTATTGCGGTCAACTAAACCGGCCAACCAGCCACCTAATGAATCCTCTTTACCTTTGGTCATCCATTTAACAAATTTATTGATCATGTCGTTAGCCATAGTACCAATAGCATAACTAGCTGCGCCTACAGCTGCAACAAGCCCCAATTTGCCTACTAATGAGCCAACTAACAGGGGGATGGCCATTCTCCCTAGGTTGGTGAATATAGGCATAAACAGTCCCAGCCCCTTAAATGCAGCAGTGAGAAGTATAACCGTTCCACCAAAAGCCATGGCCGCTGATAGTCCTGTAAACCCATACGCTAATGTTTTGGCAAGTGTACTATGGTCCTTGAAAAAGTTAGAAGCTGACCTAATTGTACTTATTAAAGATTGTAATCCGCTGATAAATGGTGGCATGATCTGGAATCCTAGTATCGCCAGTAAACTATTCCACTGTTTCTGTAAGGCCATCTGGGCCATTATAGGGTCGTTCTTCATCATTTCAGAATAGCCACTGAGGCCCTGAGCACCTTCGATCAGTTTTTTGTCTCGTTCAAATTTCCAGTCCTGTAGACCGAACTGAGTAGCAACAAACCCAGCGGTACGGTTAGGAAATAGGTATTGGTATGCCTCTTTTTGTTGTTTTTCGGAGGTATATCCGTGGGTCATTAAAGCAGGCTGAACCACTTGCCTAATGAATTCACGCGGATTCTCCTGCATGATATCACTACCTTTAATACCTCCCGGTAATACACCTTTAACATGGCCGTCCTTAGACCATACTACTTTTTTCGGGTCCACTAGTCCTAACTGTTGCCACAGTCCCAAAGCACGTTGTGATATTACACCGCCAACTACAGCAGCATACATTGACATTAACGCTGAACCTGGGCCACCAGTGGCACTGCCACCACCGCCCTTCATTTCTTGAATCAATGTAGGAAGAATTTTATAGGCAAACTCGTCATTCCACCCTGAGGTGGCAGCACGGCCATACTTGAAAGCAGAGAGAAAGTCAGTGGCCCTTACTTTACCGCCAGCGGATATTAAAGCCTTGGTCATGAGGTCGGCTTGACCTTCGAATTGGGTTGGGGTTTTGACAGCTCCTTTCATTTCTAGGGCTTTAGCTAATTCATATGCTTCTTGTTTGGCCCCGCCTTCCCCAACACCGTGCCTTACGTTACTAAGAACACCTTGGATTTTTTGTAGGGTGGGCATAAACTGTGTGGCATGAGCAGTATCACCGAATACCATCCTGAGGTCACGTACGGCCTCAAGATTTTCAGATACACTGGAAGTAGGTACAATCTTAGTTGCTGCCCAAGCCGCTTTAGTGGCTTCAACAATCTCAAGATGTTTCATTCCGGCTGAGTTCATCAACACCAATTGGTGGGCGTACTCCGATGCTGGTTTTATGGTTTTGGAGATTAACCCTAGCCCCATAAAGCCAGCACCGGCCATCACCCCACCGGCAGCGCCAAGGACTTTTATTTCACCTAGTGTTTTTTGGAGTTTAGTAGCGTCACCGTGCAAAACCCCAAATTTTGATATGATAGATATCAAACCGGATGTTACACCATTCACCAGCGAAAGGCGTATACCTACTCTATACGCTTCAAACATTAATTGCCCCCGTCCGGTCTATACTGGTCCCAAACAGTACTGGCTAATCTGGGACCTGTACGTTTAAATCCCGCCACTTTTTCTAGTTTCATGTGGGGGGCAATGGCCAAAACCGTGGCCTTGCCCATGATGTCCCTTATCATTTGACGTGCTTCATACATCGCTGGCCCTAATACTGGCCTAGGTGGTTCAGTTGAAGTACCTAACTCGTGGTAGATCATGGTCGGCTCACTGGACCCTACCACCACATCATCACCATTAACTTCAAACCCGATGGATTCTTTAGTTTTGCCAGTACGTAATAATGGGGTGTTGGCCGGATTATCCAGTAGGGTCCTGGGTGCTAACTCAGCCCATGCCGGGAAAGAATATACTGATTTCTGATAGATACCAAATTTTTTCTTGGCTCCTTTAACAACAGCTTCTCCGACTCCACGTAATCCCTTGCGAGTAGCAGAGGGCACATTGGGTACTATCACCATGGATAGAAAATCGGCAAATTGTCCTGCGCTGTTGAAATCCATCAGTCTTCTGGCTCCTTAAATTTCATGTTATGCCAATCGAATACGTTGCCTTCAAGCTCTGAAAAAATTATAGCCCATGCGGTTCTGGTTATATCATCAAGGGAGAAGGTCAACTCTTCACTTACGTTATTTCTCACCAACCAAAGGCACTCCCTTAATACCGGGTTGGTTACTATTTTTTTAATTCAGATTTTTCTTCCTCCGCAGAGGCAGGGGCAAATTGTTCATTTACGCCTTTCATGACAGCGGTAACACCCTCCTCACCAAGGCGCTGAATCAACGCATCCAACTCACGTCTGGTTCCACAGGCTACTTTATCATCATCGTCGATACCGATTACGTACCGAAGCGGCATGGTCATGTTCATGAATGATTCGCTGTCGGCTGATCTGCCAAGCATTTCAACGAATCGGTACTGGGCCAACATTCCCGGTTTACGTAAAGTGATAATACGGCCCAGATCATCGATTATTTCATGTGTTTTCTCTGCTCTCTTGATTAATTCTTTCACATTTTCTGACATTGTTTCCTCCGGTTTATAGGTTAATTAAAAAGGCCATGACCTGCCGATCATGGCCTTCGGGGGTTGGTCTAGGAAACCTTAATACGACGTGAACAAACAAAACTGAGTTTCTGGGCTACGGTCTTATCACCTTTTTTATCCCCAGCGTCTTCCAACTTGAAGATAACTCCGTCGTAACGATACTGTGACACTGACCCATCGACTTCTGCGATGGTTTCGGTGATAGTGGCGGCTACTTGAGCCATACCGCTATAGAAATCGTCTTCCAACTTGGCCCAGTATGCCTCAAGAGTGTCATCTTGGCGATCCAAGTCAAAATTGCCCTGCCACCCATCATAAAAAATAACGTGACGGGTAATACCGTCCAGGCCCTTGACCTTTGCGTCCGTGGTCATGGGTTTGGAGCTGAAACCGGTAATTAATGAAAACCTCTGGATACCCTCAGGGGAATTGATTACCAGTGATACGTCGCGACCAATAGTAAAACCGTTAACAGGCATGAATTATGTCCTCCTTTAGGCTGGTTGTGTGGAAACGGTGGTGACACTAACACTAGTACCGCCTTCAACATTGACAATAAATTTCTCAACAATGCTCAAATAGACCACTTTGACATCACACTGTTGATAACCGAGGGCTACCCTGCTCATGGGATTATTGGATGCACCCAAAATTACCTGAAAACCTGGGCCACCATTTACGGCACCGATCATGCCGTCGGTTTCCATAGCGGCGAGAAATGACTCGATGGTGTTTTTGGCCTCACGGCGTTCCGAAACGGTCTGTAACCGGCCAACAAATTTACCCATACCGGCATTGAGGGTATAGGCGATGTAGTTGGTCATGCGGGTATAATTATCGCCGTTGACCACTGCATCGGTGCTGGTGTTGTGACCAATACGGGCGGCGAAGTAATTACCACCGGGGGCTGGATTGGTGATAACATCAATACCAGCAGCGGCTAATTGTGACAGTTCAGCGTTGGAGTAGATTTTATTGGCGGCCGTACTTTGGGTCGAAACAATACCGTAAACTTGCTTATTGAGACTGGATTGTTCGGGTGACAAATTAGACAAACGACCAGCCATAAAACCCTGAGGGGATATCAGTCTGGTGACACCGTTGACGGTGTCATTGAAGTTACACCAATCGCCCAGCATGAGTTTAGCGATGTAACTATCAACCCCAGCTGAATTTTTGGCAGCAATGGCCCCAGCGATAGTCTCACCAGCCGGACCAGTGAGAACCATGTAAGTACCCTCACTTAAACCGTAAGCCACCTGCAGCGAAAATTCATCAGGGTCATCAGCATCGGCCAAAGCCGCTACAGAAACCGCAGTGTTTCTTAGGGCGTACATACCTTTACGGGGTATAACATCAGAACCGACAAGAACAGTGGATGTGATGGTTGCAACGCCATCAGTACCTCCAGTTAATGTAACTGTAGCAGCAACGGCAGCTGCAACACCGATGTTATCAAACACCTCAGGGACCTGCCCCGGCAGTGATATAGTGACCTTGGTGGTGTCGGCTTTGCTACCGGGGCCGATGCCCACCTGAATGCTGTTGCCGAGAGTGCCGGTGTACAACGCCGTTAAAGTCACATCACCGATGATGTTGGAGGCCACTACGAATTGGGAAATGCCCCTCAGGCTGGACATGCCATTATTGATAGCGGCAACAATGGCAGCAGCAGTGCTTTCTGCAGGTGCGGTAACGACACCAGTCGCAGCTGCATCAGTGCCGTCAGTGACACGAACACATCTCATGTTTGATGCACCTTGAATAACTGAGGCGGCTGTGATGGTGCCGAGGTCGTGTTTGCGATTTTTAATAGGTCCGAATGCCTTGGCGTAGTCCGACATATTAGCAACAACAACGGGGGAATCAACCGGACCCCATGGTGCCGTACCTACTAAGCCGAGGCCGTTTGTGGGGACCCCATTCATCAGGGATACAGATGGCGGTACGATCTGAACATAAAGATCGGGTACTAAAAGTGCTGTGGTATTGATACTTCCTTCTTGGAAAACCGGCATGGTTATCTACCCTCCTTGTGGATTTTGTGTACTTTATTTGCGTGTGCCGAGGCCGTGATCTCTGTGATCTGGTCACAGTCTGTGATTACATCCCCCTTACTGTAGCCACAGAACGGCACTATAACTACTAATCTGTGGTCACATTTATCCTCAATGAGAGGTGGACGGGTATCAAAATGGTCACCTAGAAATTCAGGTTGATCATCCGTGGGTTCAAACTGGTCACTGTTCATTGATGGTTGCTCCTTATTATGGTATGTTTGGTACTATAGTCATACTTAAACTGGAGTCTTTTATTACGTAGTCAGTGGTTACTAAAGTGGTGGAGTAGTCCACTATGAAAATCAAGTCTTTGCGGTACACCCCTGATTTTTGTAAGTTGTCGATGGTTCTAGAATCTCTGTACCTCATCATACACACTGTATCATCAGGTAGAGTGAATCTGTAGGTATCAGCTAATTTCGGCTCAATCAATTTGTTGATCATATCACGATCAGCCGGACTGTTAGCCCACTCTGTAACCATTAAAATTTGTTCTTGCCTTTTAACATCCTTTAGAGTAGTACCTGTGGTGTCGGTAGTGTTAATGGTATACTCTTTAGGCATTAAACCTTTAGTGATGTTTCTTTCTTCTGGTAAAGGAAAAATGCTGATGTGTAGATACCCCGATTTTAAGTCTTTATCCAGTTGCTCCGGCATCGGCCAGCCTGGGTAAATTCTCACACTCCTACCTATCATAGAGGGGGCTTCAACCCCATCAGGGTAGATAATAGCCCCAATCACCTCTGCTAAACTCATTAATACTTCTGATAGGTCAGCCATTTACTACCTCTTATTACGCTGTATTAAGACCGGCAGTAAGTCTCCAACCAAACCCACTAAGTTCAGCGGAAGATACGGACCATCTTTGTTTAAACCCATCGATTAAGATGTCACTGGTTCTGATGATGACACCGGGGAATAACGGTAATAGGACAATCATCCAAGGCATGCGTTCATCCCCCGGCAGTCCCACCATATTGCGTTCCCATTTAGTACCGTTCAAAGAGCTAGCTGGCCATCCCACCATTAATGAATCTTCTGAAACAGCTGTATTGCCTGAATAAGATGAGACGCCGATAGATACCTCTTGTGACGGCCTCACTACATCCAGTATAGTATTGCACTCTACTAACTGAATCGGAACAATTTGTGGCATCGAGTTGATGAAGTAAGTTTCGCCCTTATTGTTCTGGATGTAGTCGAATACTCTAGTCAATGTACCGTCAAGTAAGCCCTGCCACACGGCATTGCCGTATTTAGACGGGTTAACGAAAAATTTGTCCTGGCTTAATGCAACAAATAATTCTTCTTCAACCATTGTATCTTGACTAATTACCTCATTAAATAACGTAGGTCGGTGCAGTCTAAAAGAAACACCGACGCGTTTAGCAGCTGTGGCGTACCCCTTATATATTTTTGACTGTAACTTATCACCATTCATATGATAATATTACCACCAGTTTTGATACCGGGGCCGGGAGATATACCAAGAAAAGCACACAATTTAAGACGGAAAGATAGATAAAGACCCTCTCTATTAGCTACCTCACGAGGATTGTGATCCCATACGGCGGCTTTGTTGGTGTCAAGGTTGTCACTGGAGCCGACTATAGCATCTTCAAGCACATTAAGGGTGTCAACATACTTGGTGATTATTGCTTCTTCTTCAACGGAGGCGTTACTTACTCTGAACTCAAGAGTGCCGTAGTGTTGAAAATACCGATACCCAAAGGCTTGAGTAGCTATATTACCAAACATAGCAAACCCGCAATGTTTACGGATGTCAACCCTATATTGTTCAGTAAAAGCCATCAGTGATCATCCTCAATTACTTCATAACGGATGCCGCGTTCGATCAATTCTTCAATTTCCGCTACATCGGTGATGACACAATTAGCAGCCCACTTATAGAGGTGGCCGTCCTCACCGTAAAATGCAAAAGGGTGAGTAATACGAATCGCGTTGGGCACTCCCCCGTGGTTTTCTTCTTCAAGGCCGGGAAGTGGTCCTGTATGGATTTTTACTACCTTTTCGACTTGGAATGGTTCATTCATTTTGAAACCTCCGAAAATAAGGTGGGTAGGTTAGTACCCACCTTATCAAGATAAAATACGTTGTCTTTGATTAACGGACCGATGTCTCAAGAACTACGGCACGGCGGTGATAAGCATTGCTGGCAGTCGGGATGATGTTGGTGTTGGCTGTGATGTCCGTAGGGACAGCATAGCCACCAATCCAGTACCACGACTGGGCGATGATCTGCTGCAAACGGTCCAGAGGTTCACGGGTAATCATACAAACACCGTCAACCATGGTCTTGAGGCCGTCGCCGGAGCTAACATTTGAATAGCCGGTTGCCTCAAATGCACCTTCGACCAGTGCGCCTTGACCAACAATAATGGCACGTTTTACAGCAACGCCGTTGAGGACCTGCTGAGGGGCCTCAGTGGTAGGCACAAAACGCAGGCCCAACAGGTCTTCCAGAACGGCTTTTTTCTGGGTCTGATTGTCAGGGTTACCTCGATACAGGTACTGGAACTGCTGATCACCGAACAACTGCAGGAGGTGGGTGTTGTCCAGATAACAGGGGTAAGAACCATTGATATCCGGTACACAATCATCACGAAGACGGGCAACGGCCTGGAGACACATATCATAAGTCAGGAGGTCAACACCCCTGATCAGATCAGTGGTAGCCAAGCGACTATTGGGCCGGATAACAAGCGGTGCAACACCAGAAACGACCGGCATACCAGATGTGCCATCGAGAACACTTACGTTGCCGGTGAACAACAGAGTACCAGAAATACCACGCGGTGCGGTAGATACGTTGACTTCATCCGGTGTTGCGGTCTGCAGGGTGTAAGCATCGCCGCCGACGACACAGGCCATGGTTTTGGCGGCACTTACCGGCACCAGAACACCATTGGAAGTTACGTATTGGAAACCACGAATGTCATCAACTGCGATGGTGGCAGCCGGTGCGCCGAGAGTGGCAATTACGCGGGTATTGCCGCCGAGGTAAGCGCCGTACAGAGCATTACGAGCGAGACGGTCAAGGGATTGAGCGGCCTGAACCCCATTAACATTCGCATTTTTGAGGAACTGGGACTTGATACCGACCAGAGAGCCGACCATGTTCAGGTCCTGGGTGTCGTTGTACTGGTTGATCGTCAGGGAGAACTGTTCAACAGTCCAACCGCTGGCGGTCATACCGTTGTCGAGGTTACTGTTGGTATTGGCGGCAGATGTTGGCTCTTCGACCGGTGCTTTAAGGCCCGTACGGGTCTTAGTGATGCTTTCACCGATGCCGATACTGAATCCTTCACGATCAGCGACCTGACGGAAAGCGAGACGCGATCTGAGACCGTCTTCGAACTCACGTTCGAGAAAGTTTTCCTGAATGATGGGCTGCAGTGCAGCCGGGAAATTCTGAATACCCATGGTATTATACTCCTTTTTAAAGTGGTTTAACTATTTATTAATCTATTTTTCGCGGCTTCGTAGTCTTCTTTTTTCATTTCTCTGGCGTCAACAGATGTCTGATCCCCCGGTTTCGGTACTTTGTCAATATTAGTGGTATTGATTTTTCCGAAAAGGTAGCCCTTGGATTCTTTAAGTCCTTTAAAGAAATCCTCAGTGCCGACAAGATTGCCTTTGTCGTCGACTGTGATTTTGGAGGTGTCGGCCAATTTCAAGCCGTCAACATCAATCATCCCCTCTTTAAGGGCCGCTACTTCAAGCTTGCCTATCTTGGAGGTTTCTTTTGCCTTGGCCTCAAGTTCAGCAGTTTTGGTATCGAAATCGGTCTTGACTTTGGTAACTTCTTCCTTGGCGGAAGTAACTTCACCAGTCAGTTTCTCGATGACTTTGGCTGACTTATTGATGTCGGCTGTGAGAGTAGCTATGGTATCTTCAAGCTCTTTGCCTTCAACTCGACGTTTACCATTCTCCAGTTTAAGGGCCGCGACTTCCTGTTTAATTACCTTTTCTTCATCATCTGTGAGTGCCATTACCTTTTCTCCTTTGAACCTTTATAGAGTGGTGTTACTTATTCAGCGTCATAGTGGATAAAACGATCAGCACCGCTGGAGTATCCAGTGAATTTAACAGAACTGGTGTTCTGATGGATTTTCAACCAGTTTTCTGAGGACTTAGGCATGTCGGCTGTGTTTGCATTGAATGACCGTTTGACCACCACAGGAGTACCTGCGCCGTCATCAGCAAGCCAACTAATTGAAGAAAGGCCTCTGGTATTGATAGTTACGGTTTTCGCACTACCTTTCGGAATGGTCAGGGTAGCACTTTTGGTAGGTTCAGGCATGATGTTCTGAATAGCTACTTTGTTAGTACTGAGTGGGGCCGGACCGACAGCGAAAGCCGATACCGCGATGACGAGAATCATAACTGCGATTAAACTGGTAATTGATTTCATGGTGGTTCTCCTTTTTTAGTTAAGTCCCTTATCAGGTGACTTTTTTGGGGTTTCTTTAGGTGCTTTGGCCTTTAGCTCAACTTCCTTTTTGTGTTTTACCTCTATTGCGGCGTCTATTAAAGCCTTTTCAGCGACTACATCCTCAACGTCATAAATTGAAGCAATTGTTTTAATCGCTGTTTCTTGTGACATTATACCGGCCTCAATCATAGTGGCCAGTGCATTAGCGGTGGAGGTTAAGTCGGTGGAAGTCGGTGCGTACCAAGCTGGCCACCGTAAAGAAATCTGAGTACCGGTTGGTATCTTGGGAATTCTATCACCGCGTTTAGTGGTGAGGGTAAATTTGTTGGAGGCTTTGATGATCATATAGATAATGTCAACCAAAGCACCTTCACCATAGGGGGTGCGAAGTTTGTCGGCTAACCAGATAAGTGCCTGATTCATCATCTCCATAGCGCGACCAGACTGTGCTGCAGAAATTTTATCAGCATTTACTCGATTGCCATGGATGGACTCTAACCCTAATTCACGGAGAGCCTTGACGTACTCTATAACTGCAGCGGCGGCTGACCCACTGATTTCCAACAATTTTGCATCACCATTCTCTGAGACAATAAGAGCATTGGCCGCGCCACCTGTTTTTGTGGTTTGAGTAGTACCTGTATCACCGTATCCAGGCTCTTTGATCATTAGAGTGGGGTCGCTGGAATATTTCAAACCACGACCAGCCTGTGATAGTTGGTAGTCTATCTCGATCTGGGTATCAATGGCAGCTGTAAAGGTGCAAGCACCGTCGATGTCATTATCGGTTTTGCCGGGAAGATTCTTAATCCATATTACTGGGGTAAAACCTAAACCATGAGATACAGACTTTGCTGTATCTTCAACGAAGGGTTTGCCTTCGGTATAGTCGGTATTTTTCAGAGGTTTGTAATGGGTTTCTTTGGTTTTATCCCAATCACGCCTAAACCAGTACACCTCGTCCTTATCGATGCCTTTGTAACCAGCAGCTATAAAGGCACTACCTTTACACTTATACTGCTCAGTTACACACTGCAGGGTGTCAGGTTCATTGGGGTCCCAGCAAGGGGTGAGGAATTGCGTATTTTTAACTTCAAGAAATATACGATTATTGAGTACCTTAAAAAGAATAGCAATAGAACCAACAGAACCACGAATGGCGGCATCGATCATTACCTCATTGAGTTTGATGTCCTTCATAACACTGTGGAGGCTCTGGCGAATCTCTTCACCCTTTTTGCCGCACTCTAATTCAGGGAAGTGGCCCTCAGAGAACAACAAAGATACAGAATCGTCAACGACAACCTTACATAGATTAGATTTAATGCAGGGTCGCCGCTTACGAATGGGTATATACTCATCAGCAGGTGACTTCTCCTCATGAAATCCATACTGGAGATGGTCATATATAGTACCGTCCAAGACCCTATAAGAGATGTCCACTTCGTGGGCACGCTTAGGGTAATCAGGGTCTTGGGTTATTTCAGAACAGATGGTTTTGAACAAAGTTACCGCCCCATATGGTGTACTGTTACTTCTCTTGCTGGTCTACGTCGTTTTTGTTGAACCCATATTATTAACTGGGCCATACAGTCACTGTCTTCATCGTGCTTACCATTCGGGAAAACAGCCATAGCATCCAAAAAATCCACCAGCCACGGAGCACCTTCCGGTAGATAAACATTACCTGCCTCAACAGTCGGTGTAGCCAGATTCGCTCGTTCTTCCTTATCATTGGTGCCGATGTTAAAAGCGATGATTGGTAAAGTGGTTTCTCTTTTTAATTCCTGGATTATATTCTGTCCAGATGCTTTATCCTCGATAAGGATGGCGTTGGCCGGTTCCATTGCTGCTACGTTGCGTATTTCGCGCTTGCCGTCAGGCGTCTCCATCTTCCGGTTTAATCGGAATGTGATGTAGATACCATTTTCGTAAACCTTAGCAACCAAACAACCCCAAGGGTCATTTCTTTGCTTTGCTTTGAAGGCCGTATCCCAGGAGTGGATGGTCATACAAGGCCCCTTCGGGAGTTCCCTGTAATACTTCCACCATGTCCTCTTCCAGATTTCTCCTTCTACTGCGGACGGCCTCTGCTGGTACAAGCTCTGAAAAGAGGCTCCAAGTACCGTCTTGATGGCAAGGAGGGCCGGGACGTCATATCTTTCGGGGCAGAGCGCCTGTCCCTCTGCACGTCCAAGCTCATCAAGGCCACCGTCTTCATCCATTTCGGCAATTGCTGGGAGGTTAATTACCGTCCAATTCGGCCCATCCTCAGAGGCAAGAATTCTGCCAGCAAGGTCGTCTTGGTGCCAGCGGGTCATAATTAATATGATTGCAGCCCCTGGCTCCATACGAGTAGATAAATCGTCGGTGTACCAATCCCATACTTTTTCTTGGTAGGCTTTGGAGTTAGCTTCTTCGCGGTTTTTAACCGGGTCATCAATGATGATCAGGTTTCCACCTTGCCCCGTGATACCACCACCGACCCCAACGGCTCGATGTCCGCCACCTACCTCAGTTTCCCAATCCTCAACGGCTGTACGGTCTTTTGAGATTGCGATTCGTTCCATAGCAATCTTGCGTGTTTGCCGGGAGAACTTATTCGCTAGTGTCTGGTTGTAAGCCCCAACGATCACTCTGTCGGTCGGCCGTTTCTCCAGATACCACGCTGGAAACCGGATTGTTATGGCGTTCGATTTGCCGTGACGAGGCGGCATGAACACCATTAACTTTTTCAAAGAACCATCAAATATCTGGCCAAGCCGTTTACGAATCAAAAGAAGGTGTGGCCAATCCCATTTAAAAGCCGGTGTGACCTGTTGTAACCATTCCCCGTATTCCGGAACGTCGTTTAACTGGTCTTCTCTGCCGCCGAGGTCCCAATCACCCTCCAACATTTTCTCAACAAGCCATTCTGGGAACTGATCCCTTAGCCGATTGATGTAAGTTGGGTCTGACTCTGAAATAATCGGGTTATCTTTTATAGTAGCCGGTATCCAAACCCTCATGGTATCTGAAAGAGGGTCGTGAATAGGTGTCATGCCAGCGGGAGCAGGGTTTATAAACCTTATCTTGGCCCAAGTATGTCCTTTCCCACCAGTTCTACCTGTCAACATAAACTGTTTATTGTCAACAGGGCTAGGGGAGGAACAAAGAGCGGCTCGGAGTTTCGTTACCGGGGTTTCAGAAGGCCAGTCAGTGACTTTATCAATAGCCAACCAACTATATTCTAAGTTCATAAACCGATCAACATTGTCGCCCTGTACTAGGTATCTTAAGGAGAGAATAGCCCCGTTATTAAATACCCAGTGCCGACGGTGTGGTACATACTTCGCGAAGGGGCTGAAAACCCGTCTCGTGAGGTGTATGATCTCGTCCAGTTCGTCGTTAGTACGCCTAAATATTGTTCCCTTGGCCTTCTCACCGTATGTGTTCGCGTGGGATAGCCATGATAACAATAAAATAAACGTAGAACCAGCCCCTGTTCCACCACCATAAAAGATTTCAAAGATCGGACAAGATAAAAGCCAGTTTTGTGGCCCCGGCTGAGGACTTAAAGTAACCGTCGAAGGTTCGCTCATACCGGTTTGCTGTCAGCGTCTTCGATGGCCCTATCAATCGGGAAGGTTAAGGCTTGCGGCTGTCCGCCACGTACCATATCTGACCACTTACCCATTTCTAACTGCTGCGGAACCACGATCTGAACTGTCATATTACCCCCGCCACCTTGACCAGGGGTAGGAGGTGCACCGTTGTCCCCCATAAGGGAAAGGTGCATTTTGACAAGTTTTTCAAGGTCACTGACATTATTTGGTTTAACACTACAGGTCGGCTTACCGGTTTTAGGGTCAACCTGTATAGTATCTGCTATCATGCCTTTAACAAGATCAATGTAAAAAGACCGATAACGTAAAATCTCATCCTGGAAGTCAGTTTGGATGCGCTTGATCAGTTCTTGATCACGCTCTTTAATCCGATCAGCCCACTTAAAATGGGAGGACCATAACTCCATAGTATTATAACGTATTCCAACAATTTCCGCAAGGGTTTTTAAGGTCCTTGCATCGCCCATAGCATAATAGATTTCAAAAACTTCTAAATGCCTTAAGGTTTCTTCTTTAGGTTTTTTATTCCACCAGTTATCTTGTTTACCTTCTGGTAGAAGGGGTTTTATTTTAGGTGTAGCCATGTATAATACCTTTTGTGTTACCTTATTTATATGGTACGAGTTCCCTTAGATATCCAGTAGTTGTTTTTTTAATTTCTCCATCATCCATAGAACAGTACCACCATCAGGTATACTAGATGCAAAGAAATATTCACCGTCTTCCTTTTTACCTAAAATTACTATATCTTCAAGATTTTCTGTAATAACACCATCCAGTACTCTTTGTACTGGTATGTTTAACCTAGTAGGGCAGTCTAAAACTACTACTTTTTTAGGAACTGATTTAAGTGTCATATGGTACGAGTTCCAAAGTTGCCCTTGGGTTCTCCTTATCAACGTTGCCTATTTCATAAACCACCCGACGAATTATCTTGTAATCATCATCAGGTATTATTTTAAATGTTACCAATGCATCCATAGTAAACTTTGAAATTATCGGGAGTGGGTTTTCCAGGTCCATACGGGTTCTGGTAGGTGGGTAAAGAGTCCACCTAGCTTCAAAAGGCCCACTAAAAGTGTTTGTACAGATTGCTGGCCACCCTGCCTCATCCAAAGCCACTTCAACTACCTCGTGGTAATTGTTTTTGGCGTGTGACAGCACCATGTGATGTGCCCCACGATAATTATTCAAGTTTAGAATGAACGATTTTGAAGCTTCTGTCTTACCCGTCCTAACCCGTAAAGGGAGACTGATTATGAAAGATGGGTCTTTTGACATAAACCCATTGTAACATAAAAGGAGGAGTGTCGTCAAGGTATCGTGTAATGAAGACCCAGTGGGATAGGCAGAGGTATATGTGTAGTGAATGTGCGCCACGCGTCGCTCCCTGTTTGATGTTACGTAGTTGCAAGAGCCGTGCCAAAAGGTATAAATATCTTTGTACACACGCAAGTGCCCGTCGGACGGGCCTCGAAATATTTCGACATTTATGCTCTATACACGTTCTGTACACGCGGAGGCCCGTCTCCGACGGCGTTTTGTACAAGATGGTACAACGGGACAACGAATCGCGAAGTGTTGTTGTTGTTTGTTTTTCTTCTCCTGGAAATATGAAAAAAGGCTGTACCGCTGTCACAAAATGGCGCGAAGGCCTGTACGACGCGGCCTCGGACGTGTACAGAGCCGGTACAGAGAAGTTATTCTCTGTACACGTTGCCATTTTTCGGGGTTGATCTTCTATGTAGATTCTGGGTTTGGGAGACTTACTCTGAGAAGCAGGCTACTCACTGCGACGGGGGGTGCTCTATGTGGGATGCGGCTTTCGACACAAGACCATTTTACCATGGCGGATTAGGTCGTGGCAATATGTCGTGTAACGAGTATTTAAATCCCTATATACCGTGGTGAATATAGTATATACCTGACTTCGTGCTCTTATTGTCTTGATATAAAATGTATATTAAATATTCAATCCCCCTTATACCCAATCCCCCTTATATCCAATCCCCCTTATATCCGGTCGTACTATACCTCAATGGTTTCCCGCTGCTTTCCGCTCGTCTGCTATGGGGGAATATGCCACGGGGGTTAATCGATGGGGTATTAAAGGGCATGGGACGAGCAAACCCGGTTCCGGTATTCGGGCCGGTGCGGTGAACAGAGGAGGGGCAAAGAGGGCACATCGAATACCTCTCCTCGTTTAGTCCCCGGTCTGTGCCTTCGGCCCTTGGCTAGGGGTCGTGGGGCTGGGTCGGGGTATGACAAAGCACGTCATAGGTATGACAAAGCACGTCATATCTCCGAAGGCCCGTCCTTAGCGGGCTTGCGGGTGTTGGGCCGTGAAACAGGGTGCGTGAAACATATCCTTAGTCCGCGAAGGCCCGTCCTTGGCGGGCTTGCGGGGTATGACAAAGCACGTCATAGGGGTGACGAAGGACGTCATACGGCGGGGCCGTCGACCGGCCTTACTGCAAACCCCGTGCCAAATCAGCTACCGGGGCAGCGGGTAGGTCCTAGGCCGTAAGCCCGCTAAGGACGGGCCTCCGCGATCAAGGGTGTCTCGACCGGGGTACGGGGCATCGGTTTGGCACGGGGGTTGCAACCTCAAAGGTAGGGGCTCGACCCCGCCAGCAGGCACCACCGGCCAGCCCGATCGGGTTTGGCACGGGGGTTGCAAGAATAAGAGTAGGGGCTCGACCCCGCCAGACCACTATACGGAGGATACACCCATGAGCACACAGACCATCGCCACCCGCATCGCCGCTGCACAGATCCCCACTGCTGCCATCCCTGCTATGGTAGCCGATCTGGACGATCGCACCCCTGCTGAGCTTACCGCGATAGCCGATCTAGCTGAGCTTACCGCCAGCCTAGTGGATGGCAGCATTGGATTCGAGTGGTACTCTGCTGATGTCCTACGTATCCTACGCTCACTGGGCTGGTCGCCAGCCTGATCTGGTATGACCCTTGCAGCACCAATACTGACCCTAGCGGACACCATGCTGCTGGGGCAGACATCACAGACCCGAATGGAGACATGCCATGACCACCACAGCCCACACACAGACCCGTACCACCGTTAAAGCCGACCTCAAGACCCGTGCAGACCTCAAAGCCGCTAACCCCAAGGCCAAGAACCTCGACAAGATCAAGGCAGGCTCAACCCTCAAGTCCGGCTCCACCCAGAAGCCGGGTGCAGCCACAGCCGCTCATCGTGCTGCCGTCAAGGATGCTGTCAAGGCATCCGGTAACGCCAAGGCCGCTGCACCTGCTACGCCCAAGGTTGATCCAGCTATCGCTGCTGCAGCCAAGGCTGTGCTTAAGGCTGAGCAGAAGGCCGCATTTGAGGCCCGGATTGCTGCACAGAAGATCGCTACTGCCGCTAAGCACCACGCACAGAAGCTGTTCTCGTCGTTCACTGCACGTGTCAAGTACATGGCCTACATGGACAATCCTGAGTTCGGCGGCCTCGATGGGCGCGAATCGATCGGCTGGACCCTGACACACGTAAACAGCACTGGGGTACACCTTAAAGCTGAGCGTAAGGGCGATACGGTTTACTTCTACACCGGCAAAGAGCAGATTGGCGCAATCCCCTGCACCAGAGAAGACGTGGCCTCACTGCTTGATGTATCTAAGTGGGCCGCCTAGACCGACACACAGAGCAAAAGCGAGAGGGACCGGCTAATCCCCGGTCCCCTCTACTGACCCCAAACCAGAGAGAAGAGAGGATACAGTTATGAGTGCAGAGATAAGCAGGACACTGGCTAAGGCGATCGCGTACAAAGCCTGTGGCAAACACAAAGAGGCCAAGGAATGGGCAACTAAGTTGCTGGAGATGCTTACTGCCGCAGGACTGTTTAAAGGGGAGGCTTAGCCATGAGCAAAGGCATGACGATTGACTTTAAGCTAGGCGGCAAGGAGAAGCGGGTGTTTGTTCCGCAAGCTGTCTGCCTCATGTACAGCAAGGTGGACTACTTTACTGCCGCTAAGGAGTACCTCAAGGTCGCGTATCCCGGCTGTAAGACTACCAGCATAAGCGTAAGTGGGGGTAAGCACAGCCACGACCTCACCGAGGTAACGGAATTGCCTAGAACCGGGAGGACACGACCATGAGACCACTCACCACGATGCTTACTGTATTGACCGTTGTTGTCCTACTCCAGACACCAATAATTATCCGTGAACCTGATCTACGCGAACTCGATCGGCTAGAACAAGTCGAGCTTGATGCCGCTATTAGGGATGAAGAGGCCCTGCAGAACGAGGCCGAAATAGAGGCTCTTGAGGGCTTTACCGATATGGACTGTGAATTGCGCGAATCTGAGACTGTGCCAAACCCTTTCATATTTACTGACAGTGACAAGCTTCGTCACCGCGAGTGACAAGCTTTGTCATACAAGCCTGAATCAGGTATTACCCGCAACCACGAGAAGCCCGTTCCGACGGGCACAGCATCAGAGGCTGTTTGTTGGCACGACGTTTGCAGCGTACAAGATAGGGCTTCGACCCTGCTGGTCACACGACCAGAACCTAACTCAATGGAGACGAGCCATGCGATACACTCACCACGTTGATAAGTCCTACCGCCCTTTAACTACCTGTGACGTATTGGTCAGACCAGACGTGCACACTACTACAGCCACTGATCACACGGTGACCTGTCCCGATTGTCGCGCTATTCTCGACGGCACCCCGGTGCAAGCCCCTTCGGACGTCTCCGAGGGTACATCCGAGGACCAGTGGCTGTGTGCGATGGTGGTCCAGCTTACCGAGGTACAGTGCGGCATGCTTCTCCACTTCCTACAGAACAATCTAGATGACACCCGTTATGCCTTATTCTGTCACCAAGAGGTAATTGATGCCGGGTACGTTGATGCAGACGCTAGTCATGGACCCCTCGACATCTTGGGTGCTTGTCTTCCTATAGGCAGGATCACCGAGGACATCTGTGACCATTGCGGATGCGCTTTGTCCACCCGTACTACTAAACGAGCCACCGAATCCGTGCAGTTATGTAACGTCTGTGGAGGTGAGTAAGATGGGAGGCTTGTTGTTTAACACCAGAGAGGACATCTTTAAAGCCGTTGATTGGGTCCGGTATGATGCGCAGGTCAGAGGCACGTGGTCAGCCGCAGAGGACCTGTACGTCCGATTTAAGGACACCCATCCCGGCACCACTGTTACACCATCCGGATTTAGTACACTGTACGAAACCATACGACACATGGAAGACAAGGAGTGGACACAATGAAAAAAGTAGATATAAAATGGTTTCATTATCTGTTTGTCCTGTTGTTCATCTTACTCTATGGGTGGTTGTGTCAACTTGATAACCCAACACCTGTAGAGTATAACGAATCCTACCGATTAAGGTAGGACAGTCTTAGCATACCGTCAAGCTAACCGATGAGTCTGGGGTTCGGGTCCCAGCGAAACTAAATCTGGAGGAAACAACAATGAACGTAACAATCAAAGGCAACAAAATGACTATCGAACTGGACATGGATGAATCACGCACCGTATCGGCATCCGGTAAGACCCTTCGTGTTGCATCTACCTGTGGTAATGTTAAAACCGGTGTACAGGTTGATGGCAAAGAATTGGTGATCGGCGTTAACGCCTACATCCCGGCATAAACGAACATCACCGATGACCAGAAATCTCGCAGCCGCGAGTAGGTCCTAGCGTACGAAAAGCTAGCTGATGAGGGTTGGATTCGTGCCCAACCGAAACCTTAGTAAGAGAGAAGAGAGGGCTTATGTCATGCCAAAGGGAATCAAAGCAACACCCGCGCCGGTCACACGTACCGCCGAACGTGAAGTTGAATGTAGTATCGCCGATGACTCCCTCGTCATCACCATCCCGATTAAACAACAGCTGTCAGTATCACGTGGAGGCAAGCACATCATGGTGGCCTCCACCCACGGAAACCTTAATACTGGTCTTGTGATCAATGACAAAGAAGTCTACCTCCAAGTCAACGCATGGACTGAACTCTAACAGCAATAGACCAAGTGACCGCAGACGCGGTGGAGATCATATAATAAGGAGGCCAATGTAATGAATATTAAAAATCGATGGACAGGTAATATAATTATGACCACTGACGGGGCCGACCTGCGTGGGGCCAACCTGTACGGGGCCAACCTGTGTGGGGCCGACCTGCGTGGGGCCAACCTGTACGGGGCCAACCTGTGTGGGGCCGACCTGCGTGGGGCCAAATACGGTGAAGAGATATTAAGGGGTTTCTTACAGATTAGTCCTATTGGTTCCCGTAATTCAACGCTTCAAATATTTGGAGTAGGCCCGGTCAACTTATTGTTTAAAACGGGTTGTTTTTCTGGTAATACGAAAGAATTTACTGAAATAATTAGCAAAACCCATGGGGACCGTGTCTATGCGACTGATTACCTAGCCGCGATAGAATTCGCTAAATTAATGATACCCACTATTTAATATAATTAAAGGAGATAAGTAGCTATGTTAGCCACCAATACTTTCAAACAGATTACCAATAAGATGTTCATGACGGTGAAACAACGTATCAGACTGGTTAGGCACCTCCAGTTCCTACGTTCCCTTATTGTCTTCACCACCGTACGTCCTGCCTGTACCCTCTCCGTAACGCCCGCTGCAGTACCATTCCTTCACGTTAATTCCTATATTACTTCCTGTTAATTCGCCATCCCTGCAAGACCCGTACCAAATCGATTAATTAGCTCTATACACACAAAGGTTGCGTCCTTCGGGCCTTGAGGCTCTTCGTGTATAAAGCTCCTAAATCCCTCTGTACACGTCCGAAGGCCCGTCCGTCGCAGTTTTGAGGGTATCGGTACAGCGTGACAGCAGAGCGGAAGAGAGAAGTTGTTTGTTGTTTCTCTTTCCCGGAAATATGCAAAACTGTACCGGCTGAGCAAACCGCCGTCCGACGCGGCCTTTGGGCGTGACAGCATGTGTACAGCAGTATTGATCCAACAGTCCCGACAAGGAGGACAACATTGAGATATTGCCTAATACCAGTTATCGACACTGATCAAACTGCTGTATTATGTTACTTAAAAGTTACTTTTCTTCAAACACATAAATTAGGTTTAGGTACGTTTTTAACCGAAGCAGGGTTAACAAAAATAAAACAAAGGATGAAGGAGGAAAGAAGCAGATTGATCTAAACAGGTAGAGTGAATCTGTATCATTACACGACGTGTTGACACATGTGCCTGTGCTGTGGTACAATAGGGCTTTCGATGGCGGCTCATACCGTTGTTGTCTCCTGTGGGTAAAATCGGGAGTTTGGGCGGGTCACCCAAACTCCCAACCCACCTACACCTAACCAGAGAGAATACGAGGAATAAACTAATGAAAAAAGTAGAAATGATCTCCTTTAGCCAAGATGTATCTAATATCGATGTTGTCGTCATCAATGGGAAAGAATTTTCCAGTAACGACAAGGTAGATATCCTCAAGGCCGACGCTTTCCGTACTGGTATGAAACACGCTCAACCCCCCAAGGTAGTAGAGGTTCTTATACCTCGTCATACTATTCGTTTTGAAAATCAGATGTATAACCACGTTTCTGTTGGTTTAGCTGCTGTAGATTCGGCTTTAATATCAGGCCATAAAGCTGGCTTTAAAGAAGGACAGAGAGTGGCCTCTGTGAAACCCGTGAAAAGAAGATCATACCCCGGTGAGACTGTTATTGTCCGGTCTACAGATACCAAGTCATTTATGACAATGTCTTCTACTTTCATTGAAATCCGCAGTATGAGTAACGGTAGTGCGTTAAACCCCTCTGCACCTGAACTTGATGTAATGCCTGGGGATGAAATTCAAATTTTTATCAAAAAGAGAGGCGGTAAAGACATGGGTAAACTCGCAGGTTCAACAGTAGTAGAAGCGCCGGAAGTAAAGATGATCAAAGTACAGTCATCCACGATCGCCGCTATCGGCCATGATGGCCGGGAGTTTGGCAATCTCCGTATCCAGTTTTGCAACAAGCAGGGTGTACCAACGTCCACCTATGAATATTCTGATGTTCCACTGGATTTCTTCCAAGCGTTCATGGCAGCTGATTCCAAGGGTACATTCCTTGGTCAGTACAAATGGAAACCGGTAATGAGTAAGTACAGAAAGCTTTAAGCGTACCTCCTAGAGGACGTATTAACAACCACAGGTTTACCCTGTCGGTAAAATCAAAGATGGAGGATTAACACAATGGTAATCGGAAAAGGTAAGATCGGGGCAGCAAAAGGTAAAGAAGTAATCGAAGATGCAGACGTAGTAGACCCGAAGGGTACAGTATCTGCCAAGGACAAAGCCGCAGCTAATAAAGTTGCCGCTGAGGAAAAGGCCGCCGAGAAAGCTGCAGCTAAAGCCGCCGCCGATGCTGAAAAAGCCGAAGCCAAGGAGAAGGCCGACACTGAGAAGGCTGAGGCTAAAGAGAAGGCCAAGGAAGAGCGCGAAGCCGGTAAGGGCCTGTCGAAACTTCTCAGAAGTTTTCTTGCCCGTATCAAGTACATGGTTTATATGGATAATCCTGCTGCCGGTATCGAGGGCATCGATAATCTGGGCTGGACCCTGCAGTTTACCAACAGTAAAGGTGCCCTGACCACAGTAACACGTGGTACATCTACCACTGAGATCGAAATTACGGTCGGTGAAGGCAAAAAAGCTGTCGTTACTACGTCGGCGGCTGACGGCGAAACCCTTGAAACCCTGTTCGCTACCTGGGAGTACTAACGGGCCACCGGCCTGAGTCCGTCCTGAGGGTATGGCGGTAAGGGAGCGATGGCCAGAACCCCGGCCTCAATATAAGCAAATGGAGTTACATCAGCTTTGAGAGGCCGGGATTTCTAGAGAGAAGAGAACTCAAATAAAGGAGCCACAGACCATGGCCAAAAAGGAAGAGTCAGATTACGTGGGACAGTGTTACGTTTGTGAATCAGGCATTCACAAGCGAGGGTTAACATCAGACGGGCAAAAAGGCGAAGATGAACATTATATAGTGGCGGGCCCCGGTGTCGTACGGTGTACAGATTGTGCCCCCGGTACACAGATTTGGTTGGATTCACCAGTAGGACAGAACTCAAAATACCGGGAATACTTTGAGAAAGGTATAGCACTCCGGCAGGAATTGAGACAAACGGCATCAGTACGGCGATCGGAGAGGGTTGACACACCAAGTCCCCTTCTTAAAACATTTGCTGGCCGTATTAAATATTTCATGCACATGTGGAAGATTACAGGGCTTGATATAGCATGGCAACTTGAACTTACAGATAATGGGTACTACTATGAAGCTTATTTTACTGAAAGTGGTACTCTCTCAATAGAAGCAAACGGCGTACAAGTCATGTTCGACCCGAAAGACACATTAACCCAGAGACTAAAGGCGGTAACACCATGACAATTCTTTGTCACAAGAAACGCCACCACAATAATCATGGTGTTAGACAAGCCCAAACAGGCAGTGCTTGTCGTCAATTAGAGAAGATCAGTCAGAAACTTAAAATACCGTTTAAAGGAAGTGCGTTTATGAACAAGAACATAGAATCAAAAGTGATGGCCGGTACTATACCGAAAGTTTTTGTAGTACAGGATGACGGCAATAAAAATCTCACCCCAGCGATGCAGTTAGGTGAAATTTGTGTACTGGCTCAGCGTGATATATCAGTACATAGTGACCCTGCGACTGCGTTATCGAGGCTACGGAGGGGCCTCAAAGAATACAACCCCGAACGTGATTATGTGCTGTTAATCGGGGACCCACTGTTGATCGGGGCAACAGTAGCAGAATTGGCAATGAGGCACGGAAGCGCACGATGTCTTAAATGGGACCGTCAGAATATGACTTACCATACGGTAATCATGCAGTTCCCGAAAGTAGGAATACTTGGATTATAACCCGGTATTATCGGGTACAACCAATCCTAGATCGAAAGAGACTAGAGAACAGGAACCATAACCAAATGGCACAAGCACCTAAAAAAACCACAACCGCAACCGCAACCACCGACCCTATGGCTAACCGCCCTAAACACATCGCAAATGAAGATGTTCAGGCCCCTACCGATGATCAGTCCTTTTTCCCGAAACTGAAAGTACTTCAGGCCCTCAGCCCTGAGTGTACCAAAGGTGACGAGAAGTTTATCCCCTCCGCCAGCCCCGGCATGCTCCTGATTACCCTGTCCAATCCGGAATTGCTGGACGGTGACGAGGGTATCGAAGTTGTCCTACTGGAGTGCCGCAAGCGTTACGTTGAGTATATCCCTCGCACAAAAGGTGGTGGGTTTGTCGCTTCTTACGACACCCACGAGGACATGGAGGCTAAGTTCGAAAAAGGTAACGATATACAGACCACCATTGATTATCTCTGCGTTGCCGCCGACACCATGGAAGATGACGAGCCGGTCGTATTCATCATCAGCCTTGATACCATCAGCAAGATGGCCATATCCCGCAAGATCGCCGGATTTGTCGAGCAGTACAAGACCCTGAGCGGCATCAAGTATAAAGTTACTGCCGTCCTTGCTCGTAACAAGCAGAATCAGCCTTACTACAACTTCGGCATCGTTACGATGGGGTGGCTGGATAAGGGCCAGTACAATAAGGTCCTTGAGCATCAGGCCACTAATCAGCAGCAGTTTCTCCCACCGGGGGCCGGTGAGAACTCCGAGATTTAATGAATAGTCTCGGTTACATACGGCCACTGAGGCCCAAATTGCGTACATAAAACAATGAGGTCGGTATGCCTACCTCTACTCCAAGACAGAACCCTATTTGGTAGTGAGTGGTGGCCCAGAACATCGGGCCACCTTAAATAAAAAATAAAGAGGATGACCCGAATGCCAAACGCCTCTAATGATAACCCACAGGCCCATGAAGGTTGCGATCGATGCCTATGTAAGTTTTGCTTAATTAACGCAACAAAATGTCACAAGTGCCTCACATGTAGGGGTGCGATAATGCTCCAGTGTCGTGATGCCCGATGAAATGTCATGCCATCTTCGGACCCCCAGGCACTGGTAAGACTGAACACCTAAAAGGTCGAATTACAGACCTTGCGACACGTACCGTCAATATGGCAGTATTAAGTTTCACCAGAGCAGCAGCATCGGTTCTGGCCGAAAGAGTGAAGAGAGAAAAAACTATTAGGTTTGTTGGGACGATACACTCTTTGTGTTACAATAGCATGGGGTTGACTCGCCAACAAGTAGCCTTAACGGATAACTTTATGAAATGGGTAATTAACACCATATCCGCCGAAGAGCAGGAGATCATGTGGTCCCTGAATGTCGGAGCCTACGCTAAGCGTAATGGTGTAAGTCTTGAAGAAGCCTATGTGATATTCGCCTCTGCTCGTATGGACTGCCCATATGTTATCGTTGAGTATATAGTCGAAACTTACAATCTCTGGAAACAAGATAACTATCTTATCGACTTTGATGACATGCTGGAACGAGCAACTGGTGAGGTCGAGCCATTTGATGTTGTGGTAGTGGATGAGGCTCAGGACCTCAGCAAAAAGCAATGGGACTTTATCAAGTCCATTGTATCTAAAACAGGGAAGTTGGTGATAGCCGGTGATGACGATCAAAGTATCTTCACTTGGGCCGGGGCCTACGTGCACGGTATGGTTGACATATCAGATACCTCAGAGGTTCTTTCCCAATCATATCGAATCCCCAAAGCTGTCCACTTATTGGCGGAAAGCACGATTGGGCAGATTAAGAACAGAAAAATTAAGACATATGCACCGAGGCAAGAGGATGGTTATATTGATATCAGGGCCGACTACAGCCCTCTATCACATACTGAGCCACACACTGTCCTATGCCGGGATTGGTATACCCTTAAGGCAATCGAAGCCGATGTCGCCGCGCTTGGGATACCCTATATCGTATCGACCGGAAAGTATAGTGGACCGTTTAATTCTACCACGGCCAAAATCATACGAGCACTCCAAAACGAGGACCTTGGTCTCCTTAACAAAATATCAGGTCGACTCCTGCCGCATGCGAGAGAAATGGTTGAGGCCAATAAAATCCCACAAGGGCCGTGGACAGACATTATTAACTTGGAACGCGTCCCGGAAGAAGACATTAGTTACCTCCAGTTAGTTGAAAATGAAATGGACGCAGAGCCTCAGGTTACATTAGCTACTATCCACAGTTTCAAAGGCAAGGAAGATGACCATGTAGTTCTGATTGGAGACTGTACGGAAATGGTATCCAGTGCGATCGACAGTCCCTTGATGTATGAAGATGAAGTGCGGGTAGCTTACGTGGGCATTACCCGTTGTAAAGTTGGTTTAACGTTAGTAGGGGTCAGCCCCTTTATCCCGGTTTAAAAGGAGAACAGTGATGGACGGAAGAAATCCAGATATGTTTGAACCACCAAAGAAACAGATTAAAGAAGGTGATATGCTGGTGTACGCACACAGCATGGTTATGGCAAGTTTTGACCGGATGTATAAAAAAGAAACCAATGCCACTGTGGCGATGAGTGATGCTTATGGTGTCCGGTGTACCGGGACCGCTATCAGTGCCAACAATCAGCGGGTCCTGACAATACAGGTTCAAATCCCAAAAGACATAGAATTCATCTAACCCAGAAAGAGAGAAGAGAATGGCTGTTATCAAACCCAAAAAGAAATCCTTACTTGTCCCGGCCTCCGCCCTCCCTGAGGACTGTACTGATTTAGTCGTGATTGCCGATACCGAGACAACCGGACTCCATAAGTTGCTGGATAAGCCTTTCATGTTTCAGTGTATTATAAACAAGAAATCCTATGCAATCGAGTGGACACCGAACCTGATCAGGTGGATAACTGACAATGCTGCCAAGATGAAAAAATTTGTATTCCATAACGGCAAATACGACTACCATATGATGATCAATGGCGGGGTTAATGCAGACGTTCTTTACAACTCTAACATTTACTGTACTTTTGTAGTAGAAGCCCTGCTCAACGAGCACCGTTTCACCTATAATCTCTCTGATCTTGGTAGTGAGTATTTCGGTACTCCTAAACGTGATGATGAACTCCTACAGTGGCTAGCTGACCACTTTGGTGAAAAGAAATCCAAGGCCTTAATGAGCCGAATCTCCCAGGCTCCGCGTGAAATCGTAGCCGACTATGGTATTGGGGATGTGGAGATTACCGAGAAATTGTACTACCGACAACAACCTCTGATCAAGGCCCAAGAATTATCTGGTATCGTATCATTGGAAATGGAGTGCCTTAAAGCATTAGCCGAGATAGAGCGTCGTGGTGTACCTGTTGATATTGAAAAAACCCAAAGAGTGGAGGAGGCGCTAATTGATAGACAGAAATCTGTACAAGAGCGGATTGTGGACCTTGTTGGGTGGCCTGTTAATCCACGTTCTCCTCTCGATATGGTTCGCGCCTTTGAAAAGCTGGACCTCAGGGTTAGATACCTTAAGACAGGTAACCCTACCTTCGCCGCTAAAGTTATCGACGAAATCAATAACCCATTTACTCTTGCTCTTAAAGAGTCTCGTGGTATTAAAACCATGCTTGATACTTTTATCACTGGCAGTATCGGCACATTCCTCAGTCCCCAAGGTCGTATCCATACCGACTTTAACCAAGTACGAGGCGATGATTATGGGACAGGAACAGGTAGACTTTCGTCGTCTCAACCTAACCTTCAACAGGTCCCAAAACGAGATGGAGAGTTGGCTCCAATGGTACGCGGGTTGTTTGTCCCTCCGAAAGGCAAAAATTGGCTTGCTAATGACTGGGAGCAATTCGAATTCAGGATATTTGCCCACTACGTTAACGACCCCATATTAACAGCCAGATACTTAAACGACCCATCTACCGACTTCCACCAAGCCCTGTCTGAGGCTACCGGGGTCCCACGACCACGAGCCAAGCGAATCAATCTTGGTTTAGTTTTCGGGATGGGTGAGGGTAAACTAGCCTCTGAGCTGGGGTTGCCTTACACCGAGGAAACACGTGGCGAGATGACCTACCTCAAGGCCGGACCAGAGGCGAAACAATTGTTTGATGAATATCATGAGCGGTTTCCTGGTGTTAAAGCCTTCTTGACACAGGCCGCGAATCTGGCCCGTAGTAGAGGCTATATTAAGACAATCCTTGGCCGCCGTATCCGATTCCCCGGTGGCAAGGCTGTCCACAAGGCTGGTGGGTTAGTATTCCAAGGTACAGCGGCAGACCTTATGAAAAAGAAACTAGTGGAGCTTAACAATGCCTACCGAAATTCAGAAAATGAACTCGTTCTTGTTGTCCATGATGAATTCGACTTCATCTGCCCAAGCTCTAAAACTTTATCAAATAAGCTTGCTAAACGCGTTAAGGCAATTACCGAAGACGTACCCGAACTTCGTATACCCATTCTGTCCAAGGCTACGGTTGGAACCGATTGGTGGGATGCTAGTAAGTAATGGGATATGTGGCTTAAAGGCCGACCTGATCATAATTGATGATACCTATAAACCGGGAAAGTTATCCAGGAAGAAAAAGAAATTACAAAAAAGGAGATTAGACCAATGGTACAAGAAGTCATCCCCAACAATAACAGTTGTGACCGAACCAAGCGACCGAACGTAACCAGATTTTTACCTTATTGGAAAGACCGGATAAGGATTATGGGCGTTGATCACGTACATATGGAGTTAAATAAAGGTAAGACTACGATTCTTACCAGAAAGGACAGAACGGGGCTTATGCAGGCCCTAGGATTACGGTAATGGCACATAGACTAGGTAACACAGAACTCCGATACGGGGCACTGGCAACAAGATTATTGCACGACAGATTCAACACACTCATGAATAAAAGGAGACAACGAATGGAAAAGAACGCCAATGCATTTCAGGGTAAAGTAACTAAACCGATCACCAGTATTATCTGCGCATACCTTATCATGGATGGGCAGTGGGGCAGTACAGGCAAGGGCCTGATTGCCGGAACTCTAGCTGTTAACCGTCTGCCTGATGGCGTAGTATGTAACTTCGGGCCAAATGCCGGTCATACCTTTATCACCCCCGATGGTGAAAAAGTAATGACCCAACAGCTCCCCACCGGTATCATCACCCCGGCCCCGGCTAGTATCTTTATCGGCCCCGGTGCGATCATCGACCCTGATCTGATGACGAATGAACTTCAATCTTTCAGCCATCACCTCACCAACAAGAAAATCTATATCCACCCAAGAGCAGCAATAGTCCTCCCGGCACATAAAAAGGCCGAAAAACAGAATCTTGGCCGGATTTCCTCGACACAGAAGGGAACCGGAGCAGCAGCGGCATGCAAGGTAATGCGTGAAGAAGTTGCAGTAGTCGGCACCCATGCAGGCATCCTCCCGTGGGGTCATCTTATTTGTACCGAAGCTGAGTATAACGAGGCCCTGATGTCCTGCCGCGTTCTACAGATCGAGTCGGCACAGGGTTTTGAACTTGGCCTCAATCAGGGTTTCGACTACCCGCATTGTACCGGTCGTGATGTTACACCGGGGCAGATCATGGCTGACTGTGGTATACCTCACTGGATACAGGTAGAGGTGTTCGTGTCGCTCCGTACCTTTCCAATCCGTGTTGGCCACCAGATCGAGGATGGAGTACAGGTGGGGCACTCAGGGCCCTGCTACGGTGACCAGACCGAGTTGGCATGGGGTGAAGGTCCACTTGCTCACATGGAACCTGAGCGTACTACCGTAACCAATAAAATTCGCCGCATCTTCACATTTAGCTGGGAGTCCTATGCTCGTATGTGCCGATTCGTCAAACCTGACCGCATCTTCCTGAATTTTACAAACTACCTGGAAGACGGTCCTGACTACGACACCCCGGTGACCAGTACCATGTTGGATGATCTGGTGAAAAATTATAATGCCGCCACCGGTCAGAATGTTGATGTTGAACAGCTTATCCCGTATATCGGGACAGGTCCGGCTTACAACGATGTGAAATTCATTTCATTTAATTAACCAGTTAGCTTGGGTGGCGAAGACTCATTAGACTATGAACCGGTAAACCAATACTGTCTAGGTCAGAGACACGAGGCCCGACGGTTGAAGAGTTGGTTAGCCACCCAAGCTACAATAAACTAGAGAAAAGAGAGGGTAATAAGATGAAACAACCAATGAAGGGTGTAAAGGTAACAGATGAGGATTTAAAGAAACTAAGGTTTCCACTCTATGCCTCAATAAAATGGGACGGTATACGTGCTGTGGTTAAAGATTGTATTGTGTTGTCAGTATCCATGAAACCAATCCCCAATAAATATATACAAAAAATGTTAGGTCGCAAGGAATTTGAGGGGTTGGATGGTGAATTAACAGTCGAGGGGGAATTCAATGAACAATCCCCGATCATGACTGTTGAAGGAGAACCTGATTTCACATACAGGGTGTTCGATCGTTGGGATTTTCCTGATGTACCTTATGTAGATAGGCTTCACTCCTTGGGTGACAGTAGCTATCATCATAGATACCCTTATATAATAGTGGTAGAACAGGTTCTGTACAATAATCTGGAGGAGTTACAAAACTTTGAAAATAAGACTCTGGCAGAGGGTCATGAAGGTATAATGCCCAGAAGCATAAACGGGTTATATAAGTATGGTAAATCAACCCTGCGGGAACAGTACCTCCTCAAGCGTAAGCCGATGGAGGACGCAGAGGCGATAATTAAAGGTTTTATCGAGGCCATGGAGAACACCAACGAGGCTACAATCAGTGAAACCGGTAGGACCAAACGATCAAGCCACAAGGCCGGGAAGACAAATGGTAAGGGTATGATAGGTACGATATTGGCTTGGAGTGCTGAGTTTGGGAATATCGAAATCGGCCCCGGTGAAGCCAACCATGACCTCCGTAAAAGGATGCACGAGCACCCTGAGGATTATATCGGGCAGATCGCCCAGTATACGTTCCAGCGAAAAGGTACTCTAAACAAACCAAGGTCCCCTATTTTTAGAAGGTTACGCCATCCTGATGATATGACTAAATAAGGAGAGCCTTTCGATGAATACAATACTACTAAAAAGAAGATTACCCCAAGCAATATGGGCCTCAAGACCTCACGGTGATGAAGATGCCGGGATTGACTTGGTATGTTGTGAATCCAAAATAATCTGGCCTCACTCATGCGTAGAAGTGGATACCGGCTGGGATATCAAAATACCAGACGGATTTTGGGGTTCGATCAAGAGCCGTAGCTCTACATTCGCTAAACGGAAACTGATGGTACTTGAGGGTATTATTGACCCCGGCTATACGGGGCGATTGTCAGCTATCGTGTTTAATACCACCTTTCTCCCTAAAAAGGTCAACACAGGGGATAGGTTAATACAGTTAATCATAGTGCCCATGGTCCCAACTGACATGAAGATAGTCACCTCCCTTCCAAGGACAAGCCGTGGTCGTAGCGGGTTCGGGTCCACGGATGTTGGACTTAACATCAAACAAGTGAGGAAACTCCAATGGCAAACCTACAAAACCTCCTCACCCTATCTCATGTCCCTAGGTGGGCTATTATAGACGTGTCCAAATCACAAACAGTAGCTGACCACTCTTTCAGGGTTGCCGTCATATGCATGGAACTGATGAAAGAGCTACTAGCTATAAATACGACACTGGATGTGGCCTACGTACTGACCAAAGCACTGTGTCACGATGTCAAAGAGGCCAGAACCGGTGATATACCTACCCCATACAAAAAAGAGCTAAAAGGCATAGGATTTGAGCTTAGTGATGATGACGATATGCAGTTGATGGAAGATTATATGGTTAAAATTGCTGATATCATGGAAGCAATAATCTTCATTAGACGATACGGCAACAAAACTAAAAGAATCCAAGAAGAACTTACAATGTCTCTACATAGGTTACGTGATGAAGTATGGGACACGTACAGTTTCGGTGAGGTAACACCCCGAAGCTGGTGGAACCGGATAATCGATAAAATACTTGAAACAGGGGCCGACTATGAGTAATGTGATGCAGCGCTTTATGGCCGTATTTATCGGTTTAGACCGAGCACACGGCCAATATAATAATAACCGTGCCCGTACTGTACGGAGTGCGGCTGGAGGAAGTGCCTATGCTAAACACCTTGACGGTACTATGGGCCTTGGTCTTGTGCCTATTCAAGCAAATAGCACTTGTAACTTTGGTGCTATCGATATCGATATTAACGATATTAATCATGAAGACTTATATTCCAGGGTACAACAACTTGGATTGCCTCTTGTTGTATGCCGTTCTAAGTCAGGAGGCGCACATCTCTATACTTTTTGTGACCCACCTATCCCGGCCTCAATCTTAAGGAAATACTTATCCAAGTGGGCATCTGATCTGGGGTACGGGAAGAGTGAGATATTCCCCAAGCAGGATTTGTTGGGGCCAGATGATATCGGCAACTGGATTAACATGCCCTATTTCGACAGTAAAGACACCATTCGATATGCTGTTGGCAAAACTGGTCCCAAGAAAATAGAACCACTCACTCTTGAGCAATTCCTGATTCAAGCCGAAAAGATACAGTCAGAAAACCCACTAGGTGACCTACCGGTACCGGAGGAGGATAAATATGAAGGAATGCCGCCTTGCTTGTCTTGGTTTTATGAAAGAGCACCAAATGAATGCGCTAACGGACGTAACGAAGTGTTGTACAATTATGGGGTTTTTCTGCACAAATCCAATCCAGAGACACTTGAAGATGAACTCCATCGAATCAACCACCGAGTCTTCACAGCCCCTCTTCCCTCTAAAGAGGTAATAGCACTTATTAAGTCGGTCAAACGAAAAGACTATCGATACAAGTGCCGGTCATCACTGATACAGGAACACTGTAACGCTGTCCAATGTAAGAAGTTACCCTGTGGGATAGAAGATACATCAGATAAATACGGTGAACTGATGATAGGGTGTCTGACCAAATTTCTAACTGATCCACCAAGGTGGGTACTGGACATCAATGGCATAGATGCTGAGGTTACATCTGACGAACTGATGGACTACCGTATTATTAGGCGCATGGCGTTAGAAAAGGCCGACATAGTTGCCCCGCCCATGAAGCAGGAAGAATGGCTACTGGTCTTAAAAGAGCGAATGACTAACAAGAAGACTATCGAGGCCCCGAAAGACGCCAGTGTCCACGGCCATCTGATGCAGGCATTGACTGAATTTATTCAGATAGCTGATCGATCCACTAGAGGAAAAGAGGACCTGCTCCGTGGTATCCCGGTAAAGGATAAATATACAGTCCAAGGTGTTGAGGAGTTAGTAGTATTCTTCCGATCACAAGACTTTTGTGCTTACCTTAAGCGCAAGAAAACAGCCACAACATTAACCAACAACGTACTGTGGATGCGACTACGGTCCATGGGTTGTGACCATACCAAGATAAGGATATCGGCGTTTAAACAAACCCAAGTATGGTATGTAGTATTAGACGAGGAGACTTCAACCCCACGGCTGGAGCCAGTGAGAGAAGAGGCTGAGATATGAATATCTTTGTTAAAGAAGGACGCATTATCATCCCAGCCGCTGACGCTATGGACAGATTCGGCAAAAAGGCCAAACCGGGGATGATGGGTCAGACGATGAAAGAGGTTATTCCCGGTATTACATGGGATAGTTTACGCCACGTGTGGAAAGTGTATGCTACTCCAGGCAACATACTCCATATTAATGTCATATTCGGTGTTGATCTTGAATCCCCAATCGGTGACTATAAGGGAATGATGTCAGCATTCCCATTCAAAACTGAACCACGTAAACACCAACGTGAAGCTCTGGAAACCTGTGGATTCCGAGAATATTTTGCTTATTTTATGGAACCGGGATTAGGCAAGACCAAGGTAGCTGTCGACGACATGCAGATCATTAACCGAAACAATAAAGTTGATGACGTGTTAGTTACCTGCCCTAAATCTATTATTGGGACATGGCTACGCGAACTTCAAACCCATGGGTATTGGGAGTCGTGGGAAATATGTTACTGGAATAATGACGTAGGTACTCCTAGGATGGAGGTAGTATACCGACCTCACCCAGATGACCCAATCACCATGCGGTGGTTTATCGTCAGTATTGATTCCCTACAGGACGGGTCCGCAGGATGGAGGGCCGCGTATCAATTCGCTATGTGTACCTGTAACGGTGCGATGCTGGTAGATGAGTCTACCACCATTAAAAATATAGAGTCAAAGCGTACTAATCAGGCTATGATTTTAGGCAGTCACATGAAGTACAGACGTATACTGTCAGGGACACCGATTGCTAACACCCCGCTTGATTATTTTGCTCAGATGTCGTATCTTGACCCCTATATTTTTCACGGCTGGAGCTTTTCGGCTTTTAAGGGCCACTACGCCATAACTGGTGGATATAAACAGCGTGAAATATATGGTTATACTAATCAAGACGAACTGGCGGCCATTGTTAGTGAACATTCCATTATCAAAACCAAGGATGAATGTCTGGACTTACCGCCACGGGTGTATCAGATACGGGAAATTACCTTATCCAAGAAGTCATGGAAAGCTTATGATGCCATTGTTAATGATTCAATGGTAGAATTTGAACAGACCATAAAATCCGGTACTACTATCACCGTTGATATGGTGACCAAGAAAATCATAAAACTTCGACAGCTGACTGGTGGGTGGATGCTGGCTGATACTGATGAAAACAAGAATAAAGAGGTAATATACGTCGGGGATGAGAAATTAACTGACTTAATGGGCGTGATGGAAGAGTGTCGGTCCGTTAAGGTAATAGTGTGGTGTCAATTTGTCCACGAAATCCATGCTGTATATGAAGCCATGGAAAAAGCCGGTTTCACTCCGATAAAATACTACGGTAAAATGACCACAGATGAAAGGATAAAAGCCGAGAACAGATTCGAAAGGGGTGATGCTAATGTCGCAGTTATTCAAAATGACACAGGTTCAATGGGTCTTACTCTTAATGCTGCTTCTGTTGCTTATATCTATAGCAACCCAAGTTATCCTCTTCCTCGTGTCCAATTAGAGGACCGTAATTATCGGGACGGCCAAACCAAATCGGTCACCATTATCGACGCACTGGTCATGGGTACGGTGGACGAGGCACAGTATCACAGTCTGATGGACAGGAAAACATTCAATAGTCAGATATCGGATGCTATCAAGTCTAAAGATTTTTCCACGCTTAAAGGAGTCTTTTACCCTAAAAAGTTAGGTCAGGACTGGAAAGCCGAGAAAGGTAAAGAGGAACGAGAACAAACCACAGAGAGGTGACCCAAGTGGCCGGAGACAAATTTGACTCACGTGAACTACTGGTAAGGATGGTACAACACTATGAAGCACTGTTAGTGGTATCAGGACGGATGGAGGCAGAGGACCCGTTCATCAATGATGCATTTAAAGATATGGCGGCTGTAAAGAAGCATTTTGGCAACAGATGTTACCTATGTACTAACACGATTACGGAGCTTATCGTACGTGACTTCATGGAAGAGGAGGAAGTGGAAAATGACTCAGGAGACTAATGACGGAACAGAATGTCTAGGTGGGTGCGGTTCATTAACAGATAGCCCTACCGGTTATTGTTTAGCCTGTAGGCCAGAAGAAGATATGACCAAATACGATACAGGAGCAACTGATGACGAAGCAAGAAATTGAAGTAAAAGCAGCTGAGTACCGCAAAATCATTCTCAAGGAGAAGAAACGCCTTGAGGCTTGTGGTAGATATCACTTTGATGACAAAGCCCATATCTACACTATGGATGGGATCGTAGTACCATCAGTAACCAAGATGATATCGACGATATCTCCTGATCTATTAATGAATTCCAACTTCATCCGGAAGACACAGATCGGCACCAACACACACTCTTTATCCGAGTATCACATAGCTAAGCATATGGGATGGAAAGGTGTTAAATTTCCTGACCTATCGGACAATGAAATCGTGGATTGCGACAAATACCTCAATGGATTTTTATTGTTCATAGAGAGGGAACCCTATGTGATTATCGCTTGTGAACTCCGAGTTCATAGTCACAAACATGGTTTTGCTGGGACGTTGGATATACTTGCATTAGATAGTAAAGGCCGGTTGTGTATACTGGATATCAAGACCGTAGCGAAGCTGTCCCCTACCGTGGCCCTCCAGTTAGCTGGTTATGGGTTCCTGTTTACCGAAACCTATGGCCACCTTATATCAGAAAAGGTAAGAGGTAGATCAGCTATCTGGCTTACTGGTGACAATAAGTATAAACTGGCGCATTATACTGAGAAATCCGATGAGTCTGTCATACTGTGTAAAGCCATCAGTTACCAGTGGGATAAGAAGAACGGAATCAATAAATGAAAAGACGAAAGGTGTACCCGGAGCACTTATGCCTTTCGTGTATCAGAACCACCACTAACAAAAATTACTGTGGCATATGTTTAAAAATAGCAACCAATACCCGTGTATATATGGGCCACGACCCACTATCAATAACGGCTGATGTAGTAGGGGCCTATAGGCCAAGTAATTTAACCAACAAGGGAGAAGAGAGATGACCAAGAAGAACGAAGTAGTTAAGTTAACACCAGAAGCGGCGGATAAGAAAGTGACCCAGCTACAGAAAACAGTGGGGGCTTTAGTTATCAGTGACCAAGGCTCCTATGAAGAAGGGTCAGAACTGTTGATCATGATTAAACAGGGCAAGTCCCAGGCACTTGAGGCGTTCGACCCTCAACGTGCAGCGGCATGGGCCTCCTACCAGATAGCCCTATCCCAGCTGAATAAGTACACCAACCCTTTCGATTTGGCTGAAAAACAGGTTAAGGAGAAAATGGGCCTGTACCTAATACAACAAGAGGGAAAGCGACAACTTGAAGAAAAGATACTCCAAGAAGAGGAGGAAAAACGAGTTGAGGCCGAACGACAGAAGTTATTAAAGAAAGCCAGCAAGACCAAGAATCTCGAAAAGGCCGAGGACCTCAGAGATGAGGCCGACGCCCTGTTTGCCCATGCACCCCAGGTAGCATCGACGGTCAGTAACATTGGCGGCGTCAACACCAGATTTACGAATAAAGTGGAAGTGGTTGATTCAATGAAATTAATCAAGGCAATAGCGGACGGTACGATCCGTGTTGATACAGATAAGCTGATTAGTTTTAAAGCATCGGTGTTAGAACAATATGTAAACCTGACCGGGACTAAAACAATCCCCGGTGCGGTCATTAAAAAAGTGCCGGTAATATCCGGCTCAACAGGGAGGAAGTAATGGAATTAATACAGCCATCAGTTAAAATTGAAAGTATGACTCTCGATGCATTGAAATTGATCGAGGTAGCTGGTAGGACCTGTTACAAGAGCGAAGATAAGATCACCGATGACTCAGCAGTAACATTCGCTGAAAAAATTCTTAAGTTAGGTCACCACTCTGTACTTGAGCACGCTGTGGCTACAGTGCGTTTTATCTGTGATCGCGGGGTTACCCACGAGATAGTACGTCATCGTTTGGCCAGTTACAGTCAGGAGTCAACACGATACTGTAACTATGGTAAAATTGGTGTTCGTTTTATGATACCAAGTGACTTTGAACTTAATCCAGATGATATGTACTTCTTGCAACTGGTCGAGGAACAGTATAATTACTGTTTATCTATTGGTCGAACTCCTCAACAGGCTCGATATTTCCTGCCCAATGGTTTAAAAACCGAGATAGTAATGACGGCTAATTTCCGGGAATGGCGGCACTTCTTCAAACTCCGCACTTCATCGGCAGCCCATCCTGATATGAGGCTGGTAGCAGGGATGGCTTATGAACAGTTCAAAGAGCGTATCAAAATAATCTTCGATGACCTTGGAGGTGAGAAATGAGAAAACAACCTTTGCATGTACTGATTCTGGAAGGCCCGGACAATATCGGCAAGTCAACCGTGATCAAACAGTTGAAAGAGTTCTACGAAGATAAAGGGTTAAAAGTCCAGGTCCTTTGTTGTCCTGATCGTGGTGACTTTGAAGGTAATGGCCTCATTAACTACTATATGGGCAATTCATCGGCCTCACCACTGAGTCGTCAGTTTTTTATTGCCATGAGCTCTTTCATGCAATACAGTAAAATAGGACAAGATACCCGGGTGGTTTTGTTTGACCGACACCCTGTGGTATCTAACCGAGTATATCACCCATTGGACGAGACAGAGGCGGTGACAGATGGCCATGTAGCTGATTTGGCTTATAGAACCTCTGTGGAGTCTATGACTGTCAAGATGGCTGAACTTCATGGGTTTACTTCCACTACCTGTGTGATACTCACCGGTGACCACCCATACGTTGACCCTGATGCCGACGAATTCTTCGAAACCAAGTGGTTGACCAAGAAGATGGCCTATGATCAAGTTAAATACAAAAAGTTCTTTGAGGACTGTAAGATTTTGTGCTGCTCAATCGACGTATATAAACACAAGGATTGTTTGTTGCCGCTGATCGGGGAGGCTTTTCGGACTGGTCGAGAACATGTCTGGGGCCAACCGTTTCAGCCGATAGGGCTACATACAGATACGGACGAAGGGGAGAACCCGTCCACAGAGGTATATACTGTACAACAAGGACCACTGTAGATACAAAGAAGCCCGATAAGGTCAGGGCAGACTGATCTTATCGGGCGAAGCCGAAACCGGGAGGAAGCGGTTTCGGAATTAAGGCGCTATTAATATTTCTTCTCTCTGTTTAGCCGCTGAACCAGAGCCACCTATCCGGACCCCTTTGAACACCCACCAAGCCCTTACCCAACTCATACCATCCTCTTGACAAATACGACGCAGTTCCTTGTCAGCCTCTTCCCTCCAATTCCCATCAAGTAGGCCCTCACGCATTAACTGATAAAGGGCATCGTGGACCAGCGAACCACGCATGAAATTCTTAGTGTCAATGGTTGGTCCGGATGGGCCGTCCCATGCATAACCATCCTTGATAATCAGATCACCAGCCGGAGACAATATAATAAAATCATGACCAATATGGGTCAGCGGTTTTATGTTAACTATCTCAACATGCGGTGTAGCCAATTGGTATTTATAGCCATCACGATACTTAATTGGATTACTCATCAGTGTGCTCCTTTCATTTTAGCATCGCGGTCATGGACGGCTTTAGTTACAGTCCTAGCTACTCGTTTCATCCACCCCCGATACCATTCTTTCATTTTCGGATTTTTCTTCACGATGATGTGATACCGTTCCCATTGTAAGCCGATCAGGTTAACATATAGGTCAACTTGGTCCACTGAGTTAAGTGCTCGGATTGTTTTGGGGCCTATTGAACCGTCTACCACGATATCAACAGAGGTTGAGTTGGACAAGTTTACGACCTCTTGGAGTGCTTCTTGCATTTTCCTTCTCCAAGTTCCTTCCCCTTGGTTGATGGCAGCATCAAAAATGGCATTTGCTACGATCTGTGATTCAATTTCACTCAAATGTAAGGGGTTCCAGAAATCCTGTAGGTACAACCCAGCAACGTCATCAATCGTAGCATCTTTAGGTAATTTCGGATAACTACGAGGGCTAGCACCAAAAACAGTACAACCCCAAGTCCCATCAGGGTATTGATTACCAGGGTCACTCTTGAGACACTGTTTACCACCCTCATTCCCAAATGTCTCAATAAGGGCTGGCCTGATATCCGCTGCTTGACAAATCACTGCACAACTCAAAAACAACCATGCCGCAGCCCCTGTAAATTTCTTCATGCAATGCCCTCCCTAGTTATGGATGAACTTCCAGATTTTTGCCCAATCAATTTTTGTGAATAGCTGCTGCCCAACAAACCCAAGTATAGCAAGGGTCATTACTCCAAGAGCATTGAACAGCTTTTTCCTCTCTTTCACCATATCATTGATATCATCAAATGCCTTGGCAGGTGTCTTTCTAATAGCTTCACATTGTCTTTCACTAAGGCCAATGGAGCAGCCTTGATGGGATGTTATGACTTTTATCATGTTGATCATCACAAGCCCATCAGCCCTTGTCAAGGAGTTCTTGCGTCTATGTGGCCCCTCATGTTCTGTTGGGAGGGTGTCAAGTATTATTTCTAAACTAGTATCCAAATCAGAATTGCCCATACTGTATTCTCCCGGCGGCTGAAATAGTTTACTTCTGAAAATGGGCCTTGAAACTGCACCCGATATAATTTGATGTGCAGGTGTCCTCAATAGTCCTGCCAGTGTTGACGCCGACATCATAGCTGTGCAGAGCGTGGCCGCAGCCGGATAGCAACAGGGCGGTAATGAGTATTGTGATTCTCGTCACCACAAATCAAATCCGACCAAATCTGCGCGGCTTACAGACCATGGGTCGACAAAGATAGTACCCGCTCCAGTATGCTCGTCTAGACCCCATGCTTGCATCCACGGGACTATAGCGACAATGGCAGGCATATTAGTTTTGATGTTGGCTATCAAGTTGGATATGTCCATCGGAGTTGGCGTAGACCCCAGAGTTTCCCCCCATTCGCCCAACATAAACGGCTTGCCTGTTGCTACCAGTTCGTCGTACCCGTTTGACTTTGGCAGTGCAGCACCGTTATTATAATTGCTGTAATAATCCACTGAAACAATGTCTACATAGGCATCTCCGGGATAGTACGCGCTGTTGTATCCGATCCATGAACCGGGGCTGAATACCCACAATAAATTTGTCAGACCTTTCGTAACGGCAAGATAATTGTGAACATAAGCCCACGCCGCCTTGAATGTAGTTGATGTGGTGTTTGGAGTTCCCCACCAGAAAAAATCCCCGTTGTACTCATGGAACAATCGGAGCAACACCGGCACCCCGGCGTACTGGAGATACTGCAAATCGGCAGCAAGAATATCCAGAGATGCTTTAAACGACGTATTGAGTGCGTGCCCTTCCGTTATCATGTTTGTGAAGTTTACCGCTGCCATGTTGTTGTAATACCCCCCTGCCGGGTTATCCCAATGCATGTGTGTGCTGATGATGCTCCCGCTGTTCCAGTATCCGATCAACCGGTCAAGGTTCGCCTTGCTGTTCACCCTGTCCCATCTGTGGTCCCATGCAATCAAACCCGGATAGTACCCGGTAGTGGCATAGATATTGTCAATAGTGACGTCTGTGATTGAGTCGATAGCCTGCCCGATGATAGTTTTTTTGTCAGCCTTGGCGGGCATATCGAGCATCATTTGCAGGATAGCCGCTTTTGATGTAATAGCGGATGCTGCAAGTGCCGCTTTTGCTGCACTGGTAGCCGCGTTGGCAGAATTCCCGAACTGTACGAGATTTATCATGGTTCGACTCCGGCGTAGAACCCGGTCCACTTGGCTCCTTGATTGCGCGTGGTGACCGTGTACCACGATTCCTTGCCGTTCGCAGGGGTAGCTGGTGGTGTCGAGCCGATCCAAGTCGCTGTTGTCCACGTGAGGGTATATGTCGATGCACCGGTAACAGCAAAAGTCAGGGTCACTACCCCGGCAGGAAGTCCCGTTGTCGGAAGCGTGATGGTTGCGTTATTGTTCAGCGTGTAGGCGTACAAGGACTCTGTTATCCCGGCTGGAGTAAAGCTGGAGCCTGTGGTGGATGTTGTGGTATTCGGCGTCTCTACGAACTGAGCTCCTTTGATTGTTGTGCCGGTAATAGCCGCTGGCGTAGTGACACCGATTGCGCCGGGTGCCGCCATAACCGGCACTTCACTCCAATGATGCCCGTCCACTGTATCCGCGTTGAGGTTCGGGATATTGGTAGTTGACGCTATAACAAGAGGTGCGGTCCCGGTTGCAACCGTGGAAGTGACCTGCCCGGCTTTGTTGACATGAACTGTTGGGACGGTATCACCCTCAGCTCGCTTTACAGCAAACAGGTAATTATTGCTCCTATCAGTAGTGATGTAGTTGATTGTTGGTGTGACAGACGGCGCAGATGTAGTTTTCAGCCTAAGCCATACGCGGGTTGCCCCGTTCACTAGAACTGCCGCTGCGTCAGTAGGTGCAGTAAATGTGATATTACCATTTTGTGTCATGTTGCTGGTTCCATCAGTAATACTGAGCGCTGTCCACGCACTACCGTTATAATATTCAGCAGCAAGGGTGACTCCTGCCCCGAATGTAGCGAAATCCAGGTATACCCCGCCAGGAGACCACGCTTGGTTGGTTTGGGTAATATAGAGGTAATTTGATGTTGCAGCTAACGCTGGGAATGGTGTGCCGCCGCTTGTATTCGCTTCCGTTGTGTTGTTCACATACCCTGACCCATTATAATATATGACTGAGTTTACGTTTTTAGGCTGCACCGTGAACTCACTATCAGGAATTGCGTAAGAATCAAGCCTTGCATTGACAACAGCCTGACCCAATGGGTTTACTCTAAATACTCCAATTTGAGCATTTTTATAAACCGCCACCATATTTGTGGCTCCACTGCTGTCATCACCAGCACGTACACCTGCGATTGCACCCATGAGGTTGGAAACACCGTCAGCATCCTGTGTGCTAAAACTGGTTTGAGCACCAAAGCCATCAGCCATCTGCCCACTGGTTTTAAATTCTGCTTTGAACAAAGAACCCAAATAATTAGTGCCTGATGTTGTTCGCTGGACGGTTATTGGATTAACTGCTGTGGTAACAATATCAATAGGCACAGTTGGAGTTTTTCCCAAGCCAATAAAGCCGTTTGAGTAGTTGGCAAATCCACCAATAGAGCCATTGTTGTTATACAACAACTGCCGGTTTGTTGTGGCACCAGTAGGGGCCGGTCTCGTCGATGTATAGTCGATGAACGTGGACTGCGGCAATCGATCAACGCTGGTGTAAGCATTGAAGGTTAGCATCCCGGCAGGGACATAGCCGATATAGTCCTGTTTGGCATCAAGGGCATCGTTTAAGTCGGCCTGATCGGCAAGTGCCCCGGTGATACTGCCCCATGCGCCGCCGCCTATGCTTGAACTGATACAGCTGAACACTCCAGAAGAGTAAGATTTGATGACGTGCCCATCTGGGCACATCAGATCAACTGGAAGCGTACCACTGAAAGTCACTGTGCTTGATGAATCAAACACCGCAGTCTTACCTGTCACAGTAGGGGTGTGTACTTTTTTGCCCATAATCTTCCCAGCATCAGTACGAATTGTTGTGGCATATGAACCTACTGTGACAGCCATCAGGCACATAGTTACAAATACTAATTTTTTCACAAATCCTCCTTAAATTTCATCCCAGTCAAATGTATTGTCTTCCAACACCTTGATTTGTATTGATTCCCCTGTCACACAAACTATTGTTTCAACATCCCAAGAAGTTGCCCCCAAAATTACATCAAACTGTATCACCTCATCCTCATCAATTATGAGTTGTATTATTTCCCCTGTGCTAGCTTTAATAGTAGTCCCTGTGGGTGGTGAATCAGCAGATGTAATAGATAACAGACCATCAATTACCAAGAACTGTGCTGCTCCTCCTGTTACACAGGCAATAGTGCTGTATGACCCAGGTTGCCAAGATACCCATACCACGGTGCCTATTGGCTTTGCTTTGGATATTAAGTCTATTAACAGTTCTTTTTTCGCAGTTGGTAGTGAGCCCATACCTGTGACTTCTATAATGGCCTCAAAGGGCTGCAGTGGTGTATTATACCTGATATCGGTATCTATATCGTCTATACCAATGGCAAATGAATCCATTATGACTATGCGGGACTCCAATATGATATTGTTGTCATCCTCAGTAACTAGATTATTGCCGTCCTCCGACAATATGTTTGATATATTGGTGCCCATATATTCAAACATTTCTACAGTAACACCCTCAGCAGCCAGGACATCATATGCGGCATTGTATACGGCGTTAAAAGTACCTTTTTCGATCAGGAGGTTGTGTCTTATTCTCAATGAAAAGTCACTATCAGTCTCTGTGCCATTTCTGGGTAGTACACCTCCAAAGAAGTCACCAGAGATCATATCCAAAAAGCCACCAGTGGCGGTCATGATTCTGGTTTGGTACGAGGCATCGGTGATATTATCATAAACCAACGACAGGCACCACGCAAACCCAGACAATACGGCATCTATTATGGGCGTATCGTCCTGAAACCAAGATAATGGTAGTGCTGATTTTAATCTATTAAGCATGATAGACACCAATCCCAGTTGATTTTGGAACTTTACCTAAAAGGACATTCTCAATCCGCCCTTGTAGTTGGAACTGATTGCTGTCCATTCCACCCCAAGGTAAAAATACTGCCATGCGGCCCGTGGTTGAATCCCCATGCCGAATACACTTGCTGTTCTCGGCAGCAGGGCGGTGATGATCGGGTGGAGAACCAGCACCGTACCAAAATAAGTATTAACCGCCCCTCTTGAAGGAGAACGACCCAGGATCGGGTTAAGTTCAATCATGCCGTTGTGATTACGGATATCGTTCGTCTGGCCCCAATCAGCGATAGTAAGGCCGGTAGATGCTACTTCTCGGACTATTTCTATCCCACTCCAGTCCCATTCTGCAGCTTGGGCTTGGAGTGGTAATATCAAGATTGCTAAAACACACCACATTTTGAGTGTCATATTCATAACTATTTCCACGCCCATACACGATAGTAAAATATCTTAGTAACACCTGACATGTTTTCAATGTGGAGCTTATCCGTACCACCTGGGACAGTCTCCACCCAAACTGCTCCTCCAGAACTGCTGCCAGTGGGGGCGAATGACTGTATTACTGGGACAGAACTTGTTTGTACATTGTATGTGTAAGTGACCTCATTTATCTGCGGCTCCAAAGCAATCTGTGCTGCTGATGCTGGGCCACTTGGTATAGATACTGATGTATTGTATATTTCTACCCAATTTCTGCCAGTTAAGGCCGCTGCGGCCAACACTGTTTTGCTGGAGTCAGCGGTATTATCAGCAAGGGGGAGGCCGACCATACTTTTAGTGATACCACCAACAGTCCCCGTAAATATAGGACTCGCAAGGTTGGCCTTCAAGTTCAAAGCTGTCTGCTGTGCCGTAGATACTGGCTTCGCCATATCAGCGGTATTGTCAACACTGGAAAGGCCGACCATACTTTTAGTTACACCACCGACAGTTCCTGTAAAAGTAGGACTTGCGAGGTTGGCCTTCAAGTTCAAAGCTGTC
>Ga0209518_1000522_pt1 | contig 49520 bp, 100 predicted proteins | sample RifGroB1_FD_183993 | JGI IMG/M metagenome (GOLD analysis project Ga0209518, IMG submission 183993) | Groundwater microbial communities from Rifle, Colorado, USA - Groundwater B1 (SPAdes) (version 2) | ecosystem: Environmental > Aquatic > Deep subsurface > Groundwater | place: Rifle, Colorado...
ATCCAAAGGAAATCTGCTGGTCCTATGAAGAAGAAGACAAAAAAGGACAAGAGGGTGATATTTGATGAGCTTATGGAAGGGATAGAGTTTATGAAACATGAGAGAGGTGAAGAATGATCATCGGAATCTCAGGTCGTGCGCGTGCAGGGAAAAGTTTAATTGGTAGCTACCTCGCTAAAAGATACAATTTTGAACAAATTGCTTTTGCTGATACGTTGAAAAAAGCATGCAAAGAGATATTTGGACTTACAGAAGAACAGGTAAACGGTGACCAAAAAGAAGTAATTGATTCGTATTGGAATATGACCCCTAGGTCAATTTTACAAAAAGTTGGTACTGATTGTCTGCGGGATCATTTTGACAAGAATATATGGATAAATGCTGCATATAGAAAAATATCATCCAATCCAGAAAAGAACTATGTTTTGACGGATTGTAGATTCATAAACGAAACTCTTGCTGTAAAATCTTGGGGTGGTATATTATTGCGTGTCAAGAGACCACAAGCAGGCGCAAAAGGAACAATGAGCCAACATCCATCCGAAACCGAAATGGAAAGCTTTAAAGATTGGGATCATGTGATTGATAATCAGGGTCAATCCAAAGAGGAACTATTTAGAAAAGTGGATAAATTTATGGAGATATGGCATGGCTAATATAGTTCATATATTGGGTACGGGCACAATAGGAAGTCCGTTGATCGGTCTTCTTAGTCGTCACAAGAAAGACTTTGGTATAGACGAAATTACATTTCACAAGAATACCCCACTAAAGACCGACATGGCGAGCATAAAGCAGTTAATCTCAGAAGATGCCATATTGTCAACAGACAAGGATAAATTTAAAGAATTTGAAAATTTGGGCATGAAACCAAAATATAGCCGTGAAGAGGCCATAGAACGCGCTACAGTGGTCGTAGATTGCACGCCAAAAGGTTTTGGGCTTGGAAACAAGGCAAAGTACTATGACAAATTTAAAAACGCTGTAAGGGGCTTTATAGCCCAAGGCAGTGAATCTGGCTTTGGTAAACCTTTTGCGTATCAAATTAATAATGAGGCGCTAACCAGAAATGATCAATTTATTCAGGTAGTTAGCTGTAATACGCACGCCATTTGTTGTCTTTTAAAAACATTTAATTCCGACTCTGGAAGATTTGTTTGCATTAGAAGAACCAGTGACATTTCTCAAAACGAAGATTTTAACCCAGGCGTTAAAGTGGACAAACATAATGGTGTTTGGGGATCACATCATGCCATGGATGCGTGCCGTGTATTTAATACTCTAGGAACAAGTATGTTATTGTATTCCAGTTCGTGTATTGTTCCGACGCAATATATGCATGCTGTGCATTTCTGCATGGATGTTGAAGATATTTACGATGTTGAAAAGGCTATAGAAATTCTTAAAACAAACAAAATGGTAGCTCTGACAAACAAAACTACTTCAAATTCAATATTTTCTTTTGGTAGAGATTTTGGGCATTTCGGACGATTACTCAATCAAACAGTAATTTCTGTGCCCACATTGCAAATAAATAAAGTTTATGATAATTATTATGAAATTGTTGGATTTTGTTACGTACCGCAAGACGCCAATTCATTGATGTCGTCCGTTGCGGCAACACTATGGTTTTTAAATGACAAGAATTGGGGCAGGGTAGAAGAAAAAATAAAAGTTTTAGATCCCTACTTATTTAGAGAAATTTAATATTTGACATTCTAGGAGTGGATGTAGTATAATATTTCTATGGCAAAAAATACAGATGATATTGTAGGCGGGAGCCGTTGGAATTTTAACCCTCCTTACCGTTTTGTTATTGGAATCACATCACCACGAGATGAAATAATTCATGTCGTAGATGATCCTGTGTTTTCTTTTGCTATTTATACAGAACTAAAACAGCAAAACAAAACAGTATATCTTCGTGACTCATTCGGCAAAGATGCACTTGAATTTTGCAAGAAGGAAGCAGAAAGACCAATAGAGGTACCATCCGTTGAAGAAATCGCCGAGACAGAAGAAAAATAAAAGGGTTATTTTAATATCAATTTATAGATATAAGCATGAGCGTTCTCGTTAGAACATATAGGAAGCACGATTGTAGCATTAAAATGCTATGGTCTGGCCTGTTGTTTGGCAAGCGTGCTCAAGAAGCCTCATTTCTCAAACAGACACCAAGCGCCATAGCGTAAATTGGGTCTGTTATCTGAGAAAATAAAAAAAATATTTGACAGATAGCAGACCATAGGGTATAATGGTATGTGAATGATTTGTGAGGAAAATGGCATTGTTGCCATTTTGTTGTTTGACAATTGAATATTTTTCGGCCATGGTGCAGGGCACGAGGGCGCCTTATAAGCGTTTTTTCCCCAGATTAGGGAACTAGGCTAGGATCGTTACCTAGATGGCCGACCATTATAATTGGTATCTCATTATAAAAACTTCGCCAGCCAAATATCCGTGGGTTCCCCAGCATAGCTGACATTGGGAACATCTGGCCTGTCGCCGTGGAGTCCTCCCTGACAGGAAATAACTGAGGGCCTAGGCTATGCAAAATCCCGCTGTTAGTTTAACGATAGAACGTTCCCTTGATATGGGAAAAGTAGAAGTTTAATTCTTTTACGGCGGACCAAAGGGACAGTGGTGTAGTTGGTCTGCACGTCTGTTTGAAGGTCAGAAGGTTCAAGTTCGATACTTGACTGTCCCACCATGACTGTGATATAATGGTCATGTCAATCAGAAATGATTGATTCCCACCTTGGAGCCTGCGCGGAAGCGCAACACTTCCATAAGCGCAGGCCCATTCGGGGCTTTTGGTATAATGACATTACGCTACCCCTGCACGGTAGAAATTAGAGTTTGATTCTCTAAAGGTCCACTAAAAAGAAAATAACTAGGTGTGCGCTAACAGGAAGCGATCTGGCTTGGAACCAGGGAAATGGACGTGCGACTCGTCTCACCTAGACCAAACATATTGACATATATTGATTGTTATGCTACAATGCCCTCAGTGATTGGACACAATAGAAACTCCTAATTTTTATTTTCCGAATTCGAATTTCGGTGAGGGCACTAAGTGAAAAATAAATATTTTAGATGTACTGAATGTAATAAAAAAGTAGAAAATATAGCACATCGTGTTAGAGACTATGACAATAAAGATGGATGTTTCGCTATTGACAAAACGATGACCATAAAGGTTTTGTGCAAAGAATGTATGAAGATTTTTATGGTAAGGTATAAAAAATGAAGAAAAAAAACAAGAAATTGATTTGTCAAGATTGTGGAACAGACAATAATGTTAGAGAAACCATCTGTCCATTTGCACAAGAAATGAGCGGCACAGAGGTTCAAATAATTGTATGTAATAATTGCTACAGAGAAAGGGTATGGGATATATGATTCCAATGTTTGTTTGTATAGACTGCGCAAGAACGCTTCTAAAGAAAGATACAGAGAAACATTATAGTGTGTGCGTTTCACAGGAAGAAATATTGTATAGATATCGAATGCATTATAACGGCACCATGGATAGAACAAAAAATGATTTGATTGTACCGCGTGGGATAAGTAATTTTGGGCCTTTGGTGTCAATGTAGCATATCTCCCTCTTAAGGAGCAAGGAAAGAATTCAAATTTCTTAAGGCCCACCAGGAAAAATTAAAATGAGAACTCTTAATTTTGATAAATTGAAGAATAATTGGGAATCTTCTGAAGGAATAAAGAATTGGCTTCATAAGCCAGAATATCAGGATGCTTTTGTTCAACACTTGCAAACAATATGGGCAAACAAAAGACCAGACATTATTGAGTGTTTTATTGGAGCAATAGAATTTTTATTGGATGAATTGGAAAAAGAGAGAAATAAAAATGGACAACAAACTTGACGAAGCACTTGTAAAAAATTTTCCAAATCTTTATGCAGATAGAAACGGAGACATGAAGAGTACTCTTATGTGTTGGGGCTTTGAGTGCCAAGATGGATGGGAACCATTAATAAGGGAATTATCTGAAAAGCTTGAAAAACTTATCGTGGAATACAAAAAAGAGTATCCTAGCGCAGAGCACTCTCCTCGCGCAATGCAGGTAAAAGAAAAATATGGAACATTGCGTTTTTACATGACAACATCAACCGCAGAGATGGAAAGTTTAATTGATGAAGCTGAAAGTAAATCTGCTAAAACATGTGAAGATTGTGGAGCTATTGGAAAATTAAGAGGTGGTGGATGGCTTCGTACACTTTGTAATAAATGTGAAACAGAAAGAAAAGAAAAGAATGTATGGTAATATGCCTCACAAACATTTATGATGATGTGCTACTTTCGTAATGTAGAAAAATGGGTTTAAGTCCTATGTGAGGCTCCAAATATATGCCCCTTTAATATAATGGTATTATGCTTGTTTTGTAATCAAGATATAGGCGTTCGATTCGTCTAAGGGGCTCCAAAGGAGCAATAAACATGGATTATAAAGAAGTATTTGGAGAATATGCGTATCTAATTAATGGTCCTGTTTTTGAAGTGAAATGCCCAACTTGTGATTTTAAATTTTGGTCAGGACGAAAAATAAAGAAAGTCATTAAATGTCGTAATAATGGATTTTTACCTTGTGAACACGAATATGAAGGAGAAAAAAATGGCAACGAAGAAGAAAAATGATTTGAGCAGTTTGGCATTTCGTTTGGATGGTGAAGTCTCTATTGTTGAAACTAATAAGAATGGCAAAGAAATTGTCACTCCTCTTGATGGAGATACCGTGTTACAATGTTTGATTATTTGTCTTGAGCAGGGAATGGATTTGCTCAAAGAAAAAGAATGTACAAAATCAGGTTGTTGCTGCGATTCGTGTGGACCTTGTGAAGAGTGTGATAAGTAAAAAGACAGACTCCCATCGTCTACTGGCTAGGACCCAGGTCCTTCAAACCTGTGAAAGCGGATCGAAACCGCTTGGGAGTGCCAACCTCGCGTAGTAGAATGACAAATACGGGGGCCTTAAGAGCCCTGTCGAAGTAAAACTTCAGTACAGGTTTGAATCCTGTCGCGAGGACCAAATGTGGGCAAGTGTTGGAATGGATACAAATAGGTCCTAGAAACCTATGCCCGAAAGGGATTGAGAGTTCAAATCTCTTCTTGCTCACCATTCAAAATTATGTTATAATATATCTGATTGATGGTGATAATAAAACTTAACAAAAAAAAAGGACATTTTATGAATTTTGGATTTCGTAACGAAGCGTTTTTGGTTAGTTTGCGTGAAACTTTACAAAGTTATCAAGGTATAGTTGACTTTGTGATTAGTGGTATTTTGTGGGAACAAGTTATTAAGAAAGCCGCCAATACTTGCGGATTGGAAGTAACTTGGAATCCCAACTCTCACAAAAGAGGTTGGGATATGATTATTGAAGAAAAGAAAACAAGCGTTAAGGGCGGCGTTGAGACGAAAGATAATTATAAGTTTGCGGCCTATAGAACTACCTCAGAGCCACTCCTTGCAGACAAGATTTCAATGATGCAAAGAGATAAGAGAAACTTTGATTGTTATCTTTATCTTTCAAAGAATAAGAGTGGCAACAATGTAAAATATACTCTTTGGACTTTTCCTGCTAATTTCTGTGATTTTACAAGTTTTCAATGGACTGAAACTGAAAAGGCGTGGAAATCAAATATAGTTAGTGGTATTCAGTTGTCAATCGTAAAGAGTTTATCAGAACAAGTTTGGGTTCGTGTCAATAAAGATAAAATGAATCAAATGGGTCGTAGATTATTTAGCTGGACGATTGAAAATGAAAACATGGGTCAAACACATAAAATTGTTAGAAAGTAAACAAACGGAGAAAAGATATAGTGAATGTTTTAAGTTTGTTTGATGGTATTAGTTGTGGACAGTTAGCTCTTAAGAATTTAGGAATTAATGTTATGAACTATTATGCATCTGAAATTGAAAAGAATTGTATATTGGTAACTCAAAAAAACTTTCCTAATACAATTCAGATTGGAGATGTTTGTAAGCTTACCCGTAAAGGCTTACCAGCAAAGATTGATCTTCTTATGGCTGGGAGTCCTTGTCAAGGTTTTAGTAGGGCGGGCAGTCAATTAAATTTTGATGACCCGAGGAGCAAGCTGTTTTTTGAATTTGTTAGAATAAAAGAAATTGTTAAACCACAATATTTTCTCCTTGAAAATAATAGAATGAAGAAAGAATGGGAAAATGTAATAACAAATATTTTGGGAGTTTTACCAAGAAAGATAAATTCTGCACTGGTTTCCGCCCAAAACAGAGAAAGATTATATTGGACAAATATTCCTAATATTGCAAAAATTGAAGACAAGCACATAATGCTTCGTGATCTTATTGGAGAATATGAAGGTATATGGGTATACCCTAGAGGATTCAACGAAGGTGGTACGCAGCATTATAAGGGCAAATCACCAACTGTAACTTGTTCGTCTTGGCAATACAATTTTTTTATTTATCGTAATGGGCAAAAAGAGAGATTTCCGATTGAAATTGTAGAACAATTACAAACATTGCCAGTTGGTTATACTTCTGGAGCACCTATTAGTCAAAGATATAAGATGGTAGGCAACTGTTGGACTGTTGATGTGATTAGTCATTTATTGAGTCCGTTGAGAAGTTTATGATATAGATTTAAATTCTCTCTTAATTGACCTGTTTATCTTGTGTTATAATGTTTCTGTAGTCTAACTGGTAAAGGCGTTCCCCTCAAAAGGGAAAATTGAAGATTCAAATTCTTCCAGAAACACCAAATAAAAGGAAAAATAATGAAAGTTCAATATATTAGCAAAGAAGGCAATTTTGAATTCTGTGGTCCGTTTACTGTGGAACATAAGCTACCTTCTGGTGTTTATAAGATAGATCTTGATCGTTTAGATGAGATTTATTTACGTACTTTAAAAATTGAAACAGAAACGTTGATTGAACTTCCGAATAGTCCGACATCTTACGTTATGCATAAGATTGATAATTTTCTTACCGACAGCATAAGAAAAGCATTTGATAGGTATGGGATTCTTTATAAGCGTGGTATTCTTCTTTATGGTCCACCAGGAACAGGCAAGACTTCTGTTGTTAATCAAATTATAAATCTTGCTGTTAAAAAAGACATGATCATTTTTTATAATGCGCCGCCAGATTGGATTAGACAAGCTGCCGAATTTGTTCGTGAAATTGAAAAAGACAACAGACCAATAATGGTCATATGGGAAGAATTTGAATCATGGATTGATAATCGTGAAGATGATATTCTTTCTTTGCTTGATGGTATTTCACAAATAAATAATATTGTTTATCTTGCTACAACAAATTATATTGATAAAATTCCAGAGCGTATCAGAAATAGACCATCTAGATTTGCTGACGTTGTGGAAGTTGGATATCCTAATGGTGCCACTCGCAAAAAGTTTTTTGAATCAAAGATTCGCAAAGAAGATAAAGTTAATATTGCAAAATGGGTAGAAGAAACAGAAGGTCTTTCTATTGATCATCTAAAGGACCTAATTATTAGTGTTCTTGTGCTTGGGATTTCATTTGAAGACGCGATTGAAAAAATGAGAAATCTTCCGTATGACACAAACGATAAACGCAATGATCGTAAAAGTAATTATATTGATGTCCGACCAAGAGCAGAGATGGATGCGTGTTCACCGCCTAAAGTAAATAAACTAAATGGATAGGCAAACCGAATGAAATATTGGATAGTTACAAAAGTTTTTACTGGACCAGCAGAATGGTCCGAAGAAGAACAAAGGCAAGAATGGCCTGTCGCTGCTTTTCATGAATTTGAAAAATTTCTTGAATGGTATAAAAACAAACAAAAACAAGCAGAGGGTTTTCTGCCGTATAATATCTATAGGCTTGAATGGGTTGAGGGAAAAGAAGATCCTAAATGGACACAATTTTATGAAGGATGTTTGAATAATTTAAGATAATGGAAAGTACCGCTATGAGAAAGAGCAAAGGATTTAAATGGATAGGCAAACCAATTGTTGATGGTAGCAGTCCTGAAAACTGCCGAGGCCAAAAGCCCTTGTGAGTTAAACTCTCACCCTATCCGCCAAACTGAAAAGGATAAGTAATGTTTAATGCATTTATTTTATGTGCGCTTATTTCATCAAACAGTGTATCATTATTTGATAGTAAGCCATTATATACTAATCCATTAGCAAATCCAAGATCTCCAGAATTGGGGCTCTCTATTGACACCGCAAAATATCTTGGAGAAAGAATATATTTTTTAGAGGGCATTATCGGCAAAGAAGTTCCAATTGTAACACACAAATCAGGTTCATTACAGTTACAGCTTGGGCTTGAAGCAAGCACTTGGGTAATGTTAGGATACAAGGATGGAGCTTTTCCATTGTTAACACAGGATTTTTATTTTTCCATGCCAATATATTTCAGACATGGAAGGTTTAGTGGTGGATTAAAATTTAATCATATATCGGCACATAAAGGTGATGGATTGGATGGAGTTGTTGAAGAATCTTTATCGCAGAGAGAACAAGACAAAATTGAAGAATTAGAAGATCACACAAATGCAGATATAGCCATTGTTGAACCAAAAACATATTCAAGAGATTTTCTATCATTTCATTTTGCATACGATTATACCATCAAAAGGATGAAATCAAGATCATATTTGCAGGGTGGATATATTCATAAAATTTTTCCAAGTGATCTAAAGAGATTATTTTTTAGTTACGGAATGGAAACAAAATATAAAATGGAAGATGCATCTCCATATTATGCTCACGACATAACATACAATCAGGATATGGATTCTCTTGACTGGTCAGGCCAACTCGGTGTTTTATTCTTATCTTCAGAGGATAAGCTATTTGAATCACGTATGGCGTTTACTGGCTACATAGGAAGCGATAGGCGTGGGCAGTTTTTGGGAAGAAAAATTAAACAATTTGGAATAGGATTATTCATAAGATGAAAACAGAAAAATTAAAAGTAGTTTTATTATTTTTAAAGAAATTCTCTTTGGCCTCATATGATCTTTTAAAATATATTTTTCTAGATCAAATGCGAAGAAAGGAATTCTTTACATCGCTCTTGTCTGATTATTTAGCGCTCGTATTAATTGCTTTTGGAGGGTTCCTCTTTGTGCTTTGCGCGGTGATAAATTGGGCATTGTTCTTTCTTTTAATTTTATTTTTGGCATTATTTTCAACGCTTGGTTATTTTAGAAAATTGAAGAACAAGTCATGAAAAAGATAGTTAAAAAACTAGAGACAGCTTTATACGTTTGTGCATCTGTGAGTCTTATTATTTATTATTTTTTTCCTATCAATATCTTGACGTGGATATTTTCAGCAGGAATGACCCTATTTATTTTTAAAGCATTAAAAGAGGCGGCATGAAAGAAGAGATAGAACAATACCTTGAGCTTGCAACATTTTTAAGAGATCCAAATAATGCAAATATTTCTGAAGGAGAGCTAGATGAAGTACTTGACCGAATGGATGAATTGTGGTATAATTTTACAATAGTCGAACGTGCAGAGATTGAGAAACTTACAAAAGAGCTTATATAGATTATTGCGGAATGGGAAGGAAGTAGTGCCTTCGCAGCCTCATAAGCTGATTGATATTGGTGCAAGTCCAATTTCCGCTACCAAACGAAAGAAAGAAAAGAAATGAAAGTAATTTTTTTAGATTTGGATGGTGTTTTGAATACGGCAAGAACACTGCCAATGACAGCAAGATTTGTTGAGTTTGAATCAATAAGAATTGGATTTAATCAACTGGATAATGATGCGGTTAAACAACTGAACAGAGTGACTGATGCAACTGGAGCGAAGCTTGTAATTTCTTCTTCTTGGCGAATTGGTTGCGCAACACAAGAAAGATTAGATGTTCTCGCACATCATTTAAAGCTTGAAGGCGTAACAGGAGAAGTGATTGGAAGAACGCCCGTATATGTAGAGTATGAACATATATGTGGTGGTCTTCTTAATGATTTGCCGCGCGGATTAGAAATTCAGATGTGGCTTCTTAAACATCCTGAGGTAAAACAGTTTGTAATTGTGGATGATAATTCTGACATGGAACATTTAATAGATAAGCTCGTGAGGACCAATTTTGAAACAGGAATAACAGAAAAAGAAGCAGACAGGATGATTGAAATTTTGAATAGAACGTAAATTCGTATATTGGTAATACGCCAGTATCATAAATTGGAGCAAAAGGTTCAATTCCTTTATTTACGACCATGGACGTATAGCTTAACTGGAGAGAGCGCCAGATTGTCAATCTGGAAGATGTGGATTCAAATTCCATTGCGTCCGCCAAACATTCATGCTATAATACACAGATGAGAACACAGCTTAAGCGTATTTTTAACAAACTAAAATCATTGTTCGTGTGTGAGCATGATTTTGGAGAGAATGTAATCAAATTTGTAAAATGCAAATGTGGATGTGAATGTTGCAAAAGAAAAGTCACTTACATTAATGTACGTTGTAAGAAATGTAATTATTATGCTTGGCCATCTGAAAGAGGGTTTTGAAAATGACAGCAATAGCAGCCATAGCACAAGATGGAAAGGTTTGGATTGGTGCCGACAGTGCAGGTTCAGGTGGTACATGTCTTCAAATACGAAGGGACGAAAAAGTATTTGTAAAAGATAATACATTTATCATTGGATGTACTGATTCTTTTAGAATGACACAGCTTTTAAGATGGTCATTAAGGGTACCAAAACAAGATAAAAAGGTCTCAGATGAAGAATTTATGATGACCACATTTATTGAAGCTGTTAGAAAATGTTTTAAGAATAATGGATTTGCAAACATTAAAGAAAATCAGGAATCGGGTGGAACATTTATTGTAGGATACCGAGGAAGTATATATGAAATTGAAGGCGATTTCCAGGTTGCAATGTTTCACAGAAATTATACTTCCGTAGGTTGTGGATATGATATTTGTTTGGGATCACTTTTTACAACAGAAAGATCATTGTTGCCAGAAGATAGAATAATAATAGCTCTAAGTGCAGCAGAAATGTTCAGTACAGCTGTTCGCAGACCATTTGTAATAAAATGTTTGGAGAAATAATATGCAAGGTTTTCCAAAATACCCTGAGATTGAAAATCTCTATAAGTGTACCGACATTCTTCAGTACAAGTGTGTTATCACCGAAAAGATACACGGGACCAACGTTCGTGTAATGTGGTCTCCAAAAAATGGTGGGCTCATATTGGGCGGAAGAAATGAAATTATTTTTAAAGATGGCATGAGTAGTAATCATGATGGCTATGGATTTGGTTCTTTTATGGAGAAACATCCTTCTTTGGAATTTTTTCATAACAACGTAGGATATAACAACGGAGAATATGATGATTATGTATTCTATGGAGAATACCACGGACAAGGTATTCAAAAGGGTGTGAAATATTGTGACGAAAAAGATCTTCGTATTTTTGACGTGAGAAACCCAGAAGGAAATTTGCTTGATTGGGATGATGTAGAAAAGATCTGTAAAGTTGTTGGTTTTAAAACTGTTCCTGTTATCGCTGTTGTAATGGTTGATTTGAATTATTTAAATTCAATTAGAGATAATGTATCCACCGTCGCAAAGGAAAATGGAGTTGAAGCTGAAAATAATACTTGGGAAGGTGTCGTATTGAAGCCAGTTCATATGCAGCGCGATAAACATGGCGAATGGATGATGGCAAAGTATAAGTCTGAAAAATGGGCTGAGAATGTAAAGGCCAAGAAACCAAAATCAGTAGACCCAGATAAAATTGAATTGCAATCAAAGGCAAGAGAATTTGCAGAAAGCGTTGTAACGTCTGGAAGAATAAGCAATATTGTTGAGCATATTACAAGAGATGGAAATACAGAACTTGATATGAAAAGAACACCAGAATTTCTTAGAGAGTTGGTTAATGATGTTATGAAGGAACATTCTGACATATATGCATCTCTTGACAAAAATCAACAGAACGCTTATAATAAGGCTGTAAGTAGTCTTGGTCTTGTGCCTTGGAAGAAATGTGTTGAGGAATATTACTTGAAAAGATGAACGAGCATGATGTAATGGCTAGCATAAAAATCTCCAAAATTTTTTGTGGGCGTTCAAATCGCTCTGCTCGTGCCATGGGTCTTTGGTGAAAAAGAAATCACATATCCCTTTTAAGGATAAAGTTAAGAGTTGAAGTCTCTTAGGACCCACCAAATTGAAAGGAAAACAAAGTGATTGAAACTCTTTTTGTCTTGTTGGTTGTCTATCAATTAAAACATTTCCTAGCAGACTATCTTTTGCAGCAGGGTTATATGTTAGGGAAGTTCAAAGATGATTGGGGGTTTTTCTTACCGCTCTTGTCACACGCTGGTGTTCATGGGATTTTTACTCTTATTATCTGTCTTATCATTAATCCTAGCTTATGGTGGCTTTCACTTGTTGATTTGGTTGTTCACTTTATAATGGACAGAGTGAAGGCGGGAAAGAAATACCTTGGAAGATTTAAGGCATTATCAGCAAGTGAATTTCCACAAGTAATGGCTGAAGCTTATCATATTAATAAACCAAAACAATATCATGTAGATTGTGGCTATCCGCCTAGTGCTGTTGATAAAGCATTTTTGATGGTTGAAGAATCAAGGAAAAAGGCAAAAAACAAGCTTAAGCATAATAAATACTTTTGGATTTCTTTAGGTTTTGACCAAATGGTTCATCATTTAACAAATTATTATATTATATGGATGCTAGTGACATAAAAAATTGCAATAGTGGCCGAGCGATTTAGGCACCTGACTTCCAATCAGGACAACGTGAGTTTGATCCTCACCTATTGCTCCAAGGAGAAAAAGCAAATGAAATGGAAAGAAACGGTAGCATATTCTTGCCGATGGTCTGAATTGGTTGGTGAAGTTCTAAATCTAGACAATGCTGAAATTGTTTGGGAAGATTCAGAATGTGATTATCAAGGCCGCGCGAGCATTGTTGCGGTGACAAAGGATAATAAAATTATTCATTATGGATGGACATATGGTTCCTGCTCTGGCTGTGATGCGTGGGAAGATGAATCTGTGGAAGAAGTGAAAGAAGAAATTAAAAAGACCACATCAATTCTTGATAAAGAAAATTATAAATACTATAAACCATCCAATTCAGCTATGATTGAAAAAATTGAATCTTATTTTAAGGAGAATAAATGATCTCTGTCAAAAAAGCAACAAAACGCTTAAATGATTTTAGTGCAAGAGGTTCTAATTGTCCAATATGCAAAAAGAATTTTAGACATGGGTGTTTACATAATGTAAATGAGGCATATGATTATTTAGAAAATCAATTATTAAACGCAAAGATTGATAAACGTATTAAAAATTTTAAGGATATAAAACATGGCAAACGTTAAATTAACATTAGAATTCAACACAGAAGTTCGTGACAATTTTCATTTTTCATACGAAGCAGACACAACGCAGCCACCAGCAACTTTAATGGACTTTGAATATTTTTTGGCATTTTGTTTGCAGGATATTCAAACAAAGATTAGACAAATAGAAAGTGGCGAAATAAAGGATGTAAAATCAATAAGCACAGAGCATGACAAGGAATATGTTCAATGAATCTTCCAAAATTAAATGAACTCGTCGGTAAAGATAAAAAGGTATATTTTTCTTTTTACCGCGATGGTGAACTTTGGTACAAAACAGAAAATTATTGGACAAGTAGTACAGAATTTGGTCCATTTGAGTTTCCTATCCCTCCAGAAGATATGAAGGGTGCAATATTTAAGGCAGAAGATAAGTCTGTGTATTTTATGCGCTTTATTAGAAAGTATTTGGAATTTTTAGAAGATAGCATGAAACAAGAAGGATTGTAAAATGATCAACGAAGAAGAAAAAAAGTTGATTACCTTCATGAGGGCAACAAACGCTCCAGAGGAATTTATCCAAGCATTTGTTCTTCATATAAAAAATAAAAAAAATGCACAAAAGATGTTAAAAGTAATAAATGAAGAAATTTATAAAAGAGATAATTGAGGTTCTTTCGTATATAGGTAATACATCTCTCTTACACGGAGAAGAAAACAGTTCAAGTCTGTTAAGAACTACCAAATGGATAAAATAACCTTATTGTATATTATATGGGGAACGCTATTCAGTATTATTGGTTTGTGGCTGACTCGCAGGAAAGGAAAATAAAATGACTCAACGAATTGGCAATGTAGTAATAATAGAAGAAGAACCAGAAATGGAATGTGAATTATGCCATACAATGGCAGAGACAAGGCCATATGGTCCAGGGGGATGTAGAGTTTGTTTTGAATGCGCGATGAAAGATGAAGAAGTAACAAAAAGAAATTTTGCTAAATTTTTAGATGGAGAATCAGCAGAAAAGCTAAATTAAAAATTTTGACATAATATTCGTTTGTGATATAATGACTATTTATGTTATTGGTTATGGCTATAGTTCTTCTCATTATAGCTCTAGCAATATGGCTATATCCACGATAAAATGCCCCAATAGCCTAATGGATGAGGCAAATGGTTACGGACCATTAGACCGTAAAAGGTCGCAATGCAGGTTCAAGTCCTGTTTGGGGCTCCAAAAGTGAGGATTGATGGTTAAAAAGAAAGACAAGAACAGGACAATTGTGGTTCCACGACGTTTCTTTCTAAAAAGAATAAAGGACGATTCAGGAGTTTCTGGCATTGGCCGCGTTGCAGCAGGAGTTCAATTCCCTTCAGGTAAAGTAGTATTAGAGTGGCTCACAGAGACACCATCAGAAGCTGTATATGAAAGTCTTGAAGATTGTGTAAAAATTCATGGACACAATAATCATACAGTGGTAGAATGGATTGATAATATTGAGTTGAAGTTGATTATGTGATACACTATTGAGAAATCGTCTAACGGGCAGGACAATGGGCCTTGACCCCATGAATGAAAGTTCGAATCTTTCTTTCTCATCCAGTAAAGGAAAACTAAAATGATAGATCCATATACTTTTAGAGTAGACTACAATCAGATTGGGAACTCAGAAGATATTGAGGATTGGTATTACACCTATGTAGCTCAAAAAATAATTTCTGAAGGCCGCGTGCCAATTAAATTTACCATAAAGAGTAATCCCAAAAAGGAAGTAAACCTTACCATAAAGGAATTGACTGAGCTTGTTCCTAATCATAAGGTTGCGTACATTTACAAGGAAGGCTTTGAAAAGCAGGTTTATTACTTCATTGTTGATGACAAAGATTATACATCCTATTTAGAGCTTGGTCATTTTAAAGAAGATAAGCTTGACACAATTTCTATTAAATTGACAACAGCCAAACATGATACTGCTGTTGCTATTGAAAATTATGTTCATGAAAACTTCTCAAAAAATGTAGAAAATTCTGTATATGTAATTTCACAAAATCAAAGTGGTCTTACGTTGCAGAATTTAGGTTCTGTTGTTTGCCCGCTCCAAAGAGAGAATTATTCAGAAGAAGTCCTGTCTGATTTTGATTATGTGGTTGATCATTTCAACAGAAAGGAACCATATGGAAGACTCGCTATTTTTAACGGACCTCCAGGAACAGGCAAGACTTGGATGCTTCGTAGTATTATTTCAAAAATAAAGAATTGTATTATTGTTCTTTTGCCGTCTAGGCTTGTTTCTGAAATTGACAGCCCTCAGATTATTACATTGCTTTCTGAGGAAAAGTCAGACTTTGGAAACTTTACTGTTCCTAGCGGTGATGTTAAATCTGCTCCAATTCTTTTTATTATTGAAGATGCAGACAGTTGCCTAGTGCCAAGAGAGAGCGATAACATATTAACGATTAGCAGTCTTTTGAACTATACTGACGGGATTTTGGGCTCTATGCTTGATCTTCGTATTATTGCAACAACCAACGCAGAAAAGCTTGAATTTGATTCGGCGTTGACAAGACCAGGAAGACTTTGCAAACATGTCTACGTAGGAATGCTCCCTGCGGTGCATGCATCAGAAATATATAAGAGATTGACTGGAAAAGAAAAAGAATACAAAGAACCTGTAGCCCTTGCGCAAGTATACGCTGACGCAAATGGTGGGTTTGAAGAACTTAAATCTGCAAAAGATATTATAGGATTTGGGTCATAATAAAATATTCAATTGTCTAATTATTAAATTATGTCTAGTTGCGAGAGTGGCTATCGCGCAGTCTGCAAAACTGTTGTTACATTGGTTCAAATCCAATACTAGACTCCATTTTATGATTTCCTGCCAAGGGGAAATGTGTGACCTATTGCACACATAAATAAATTATAGGTGGAATCTTAAAGTCGCTAGCATACCGAACAAATAAAAATAGTATGCTTTTTTGTATACGTTTTCAATTGATGTGATATAATTACTAGCATGTCATGGAGGAAAAGACAAAGAATATGGCCACGAAGAAGACGAAAAAAACAACAAAGAGGGCAAGGAAGACAACCGCAAAGAAGAGCTATGTCGCTTTTGTTTTGGATGAAAGCAGCTCTATGGGATATATGCAGCGTGAAGCTGTTGATTCCTTTAACCAGCACGTAAAAGATGTTCGTGAGAATAGTAAGAAAAACAAGATTAAGTCAAAGGTAAGTTTTCTTACCTTTAGTACAGAGGTACATTCTCCCAAGCTTTGGAATGTTCCAGTATCAGATCTTAAGGATTTAGCACAAACAGAGTACAATCCCAACGGAATGACGGCTATGCTTGATGCTGTTGGCTACGTCATTGACAAACTCAACGAAGAAAAAGACGTTGCAAATTGCAAAGCATCTGTGCTTATGATTGTAATCAGCGACGGAGCAGAAAACAATTCAAAGAAATATTCATATAATTCTCTCGCAGAAAAGGTCCAATCTATGCAAAAGAAAGGCAATTGGACATTTACATATTCTGGAGCAAACCAGGATCTCTCCGTATTGAGCCAAAGATTAAATATTCCTCTTGGCAATATGCAGCATTTTGTTGCAACACCACAAGGAATGAATTGTGCGGCAGACAAGAGATCATTATCTACAAGGAGCTATTTTACATCATATGCAAGTTGTGTAACTGGTTCTTTTTCTATGGATAGCTTTTATGATAACGATAGGACAAAAGACGAAAATAGTAAGGTTTCTTCATAATATTTTTTGGAATAAGCGAATATTGGGAATATAGTTATAGAAAGAAAGAACATGTCGTAGGGTAATAAACTATACGTTGTAACACGCGATGATCTTTCGGCAGCCTATCAGGCTGTACAAGTAGCACATGCTCTTGCTGATGCAATCTTAAAATATCCAAAGGAAGCCCTATCTTGGCATCGTCAATCAAATACTCTTGTTGTATTATCTGTTCAAAATGAATTTGGTTTAATGGCCTTAGAGGATCAATTAACAGAGGCAAATATGAAATTTGTTTCATTTAAAGAACCCGACATTGCTGACGAATTAACAGCAATTTCCATTATGCCAGATGAAAATATAAAGAAAATATGTTCTAACATGAAGCTTGCATTAAAAAATTATGCTCCCATAACTCAAGGAAGAGTAGAATCCTCTAAAGATTTTAATCTTGGTTCAAGTCCAAGTGGGTGCGCCAATCCCGAGGTAGTTTAACATGTTTAAAACACTAATATGTGGGCTAGGTGTAGAAGGTGCACACAAAACACAACAGTATATATTAGTAAGGACGTTTAAGTCGTTCACTCGGGACCTATTATGCGCAGGTAGTTTAAGCAAAAACGCTTTGTTCTTGGCAACAGGGACAAAGAAATGGGGATTGTAACCTTCCCTGCGCGCCACACATGGAAACAACCAAAAATATTTCTAAGGTGGGAAATCGTTTCTATGTGTTATGTCTGGTAGCTCAGCATGGTCAGAGCAGCATTTTTAAAAAAAGTGAGAAGCACAGGTTCAAATCCTGTCCAGGCACCAAATGACAACCGTGATTCATATAAAAAACGCTCCAAAGGATTATAAAAATAATCCACAATATGTCTTCATAGGCAGGCCGTCTGTCTTTGGTAATCCCTACTATTTGGACAAAGAAGAAAATAGAGAATCTGTTTTAAATGATTATAAAGAATATTTCTACAGGGCCATTGAAATAGAAGAATTTAAAGAAGAAATATTAAAATTAAAAGACAAGACATTGATTTGTTATTGTTCTCCTAGGCCATGTCATGGGCACATTATCGCTGCATATTTAGATTCACTATAAAAGTTCTTGATTCTCCTCTGCGATGATGGTATACTATATCCATGAACGTGACGGTGAAGCAAGTAAAAAAAGCTAGCGATTCTCTTCGGGAGAAGCTAATGCCACTAACACGCATAAATGGGTCATTATCTCTTGTGCTTTTGAATAATGATGAAAAGTGCATCTTTGTAGCGTACAATCGTAATGGTACGCTTATTGGCTGGTCATGTGTGTACAATCTGCTAGATAAAGGCAAAGCTGTTGGCATATTTGTAAAAGAAAAATACCGACATAATGGTGTTGGTTCCTTACTAAAAACGCGGGCAATTCAACATTGTCTAAAAAAAAATAATAGGGCATGGTGGTGGGATAGAAATACTAGAGATTGGAAAGAAGCCAAACGATGAGCAACGATAGAGAACAGATATATGATTCGTTTAAAAAATCAAGAGAGCTTATGTCTTCTATCAACAATAGGATCTCTCGCAGGGAGTTCAAAGAACCAAATTTCTGTGAAATTGTAGAAGAAAATGGAAAATGCTTTTTAAAATTTCAAGCAGAAGTGGAAGGAATTAATAAGAGCATGGAACACCTGAAAAACATTCTTAAGAACAAAAAAGAAAGCATTAAGAAGCTCCTCAGAAATTATATTGAGGTCCAAGATGGACGCTAATAAATTAAAGGTCCTACAGGACATAAATTATACAATACGAAAGACTTGTGGCAATTGTGAACATGCATTTTTAAATACACGTGATACCAAGGGTATAGTTGATTTTGGATTATGTACAATTCAATTTTATAATCACGAAAAACATACAAATTCAAAAAGAGAACTCTCCATAAATGAATATGGATATTGCAGCAAGCATAAATGGGAATATAATACAAAAAATGTTTTGCATGGATTTGCAGAATTGATGGAGAAATAAATGAGTTACTTTGGTACAATGATCTATATCGCAGACAGAGATATTGAAGATCTTATTAAAGAACTTCAAGGTATAAAAAAAGCATACAAAAATAAAAAGGTAAGAATCGGATTTCGTGTTTGTAATAATGAATGTGACGGCATGCACAAAGAATGTAATTGTGATGTTTATTCACTACAAATAGAGGATAAATAAAATGACTGATCTAGACAAGTGGAAACAATTTTTATCTTCTTTTGGCGTCGGGTTTGAAGAAGAGGCTCCGATCCATGGTATCATATCTCTTACACTGACCGCAACAGAAAATACAAGGGTGGAAGGTTATATAGGATTTACTTTAAGTATTTCTTTTAATATAGATGGCTCATTTATAGAACTTGTAATATCCGAATAGAAAAAATAAAATGATTTTATCTACAACAAAACGTATTGGATATAATAATAAATATGCAGTTATTATACCAGACCATGGTGCAGGGTGTTCTAAAAGATATACAGTTTATCTTTTACCATCTTCGCCATCCAGAAGGACTCATATTGTTGGTCGTGAATTGACTTTAGATATGGCAAAGAAAATAGCTGAATATCTAGTGGAGAAATAAATGATTCAAATTGAATATGTAAATGAAGAACATTTTTGTGTTATTTGCCAAGCAAACTCAAAAGGTTCACATCATGTTGAGCTTGGCAAAACTGGATTAACATTTTATTCTTGTGCGAGATGCCTTATAGATTTAGAATTTGAAATTGTGCAAAAATGCTGCGATACGGAATATAGTATATGTCATAATGATAAGCTTGCATTGAAAGATAAGGATAAATAAAATGGACGCAAAAGAAGCAAGATTAATGACCATAGATAAACTGGTTCAATATTGTGAAAAACATGTCCGCGCGAGTGCAGAAAATTTTAAAGCAAATTGTGTGGTTACATTAAATAGTGAAATGGATAGAGGAGTTTTAAAAGATGTATATAAAACTTTAACAACCCGTGGCTATACTGTTGAAGAAAGGGGATGTTATTTGTATATTGGGTGGTAAACTAATTAAAAGGAGAATTAAAATGGATTTTAAATTGTTTGTATGTTGCCTGTCGTTTGCCCTTGTATCTGGATGTGCTGCCGTTAGAAAGTGTAATGTGACGACCCCAACATGGGAACGTGTTGTTGGTCTCAATGGTGCAGATTCTGATGCAACGAGCATAGCCGTAGGCGTATCTAGTGAAGCGTGTCTGCTATCTGGTGGAACATTCATCATGCAGGCTGATGGCAAGACATTGCGATGGCGCTGCGATGCATCGGCTAACAAATAAATTAAAGTGGTTTTTCTGGCTCTTGGTGCTCACATTTATTGGTGGATCAATGTTCCTTGTATTGTTCCCTATTGTAAGCATTATTTTGCGTAGAGATGCACCAATTTGGTTTCGAGACTTCATTGGATACTGCATCATGAAAATGGATGAAGCAAGTGGGAAATATGTTTAGAGATAGTCACAATTGATGTTGTTTTATGTTGTAGCTTATGGTCGTTTATGATATAATGTGCAAAAGGAACTACTATGTCAATATCACAACTAAAAGGTTCTGTTGTTAACGCACACATTTGGGCACCCATCCATGAGGTGGAATCTTCGGCACTTGATCAAATTCGTAATGTTGCATCTTTACCTTGGGCATTTCATCATGTTGCCGTAATGAGCGATTGTCATTTTGGGAAAGGTTGCACTGTTGGTTCTGTTGTAGCAATGAAAGATGCATTAAGCCCAGCGATGGTCGGCGTTGACTTGTTTTGCGGTATGATTGCATGTAAAACAAATCTTAACGCATATGATCTTCCTGACGATCTTAAATTAATTCGTGCTCAAATTGAACGAGATATTCCTGTGGGCTTTAATTGGCATAAGGATACGTCTAGAAATTATGCAAAGAAATATTCTTTTTTGTGGGAAGAGTTTAAGATGCTTGATCCCCACGTTCAAAAACTCGCAGATAAGGCAATGTGTCAACTAGGAACCCTCGGCTCGGGAAATCATTTCTATGAGCTATGCTTGGACACAAAAGGTGATGTGTGGCTTATGCTTCATTCTGGTTCACGCAACATTGGCAAAGAACTTGCCGAAATTCACATTACAAAAGCAAAAGTACTAGCTCACAATAGAGACTTGCCAGATAAGGATTTGGCTGTGTTCCTTGCGGGCACACCAGAAATGGCGGCATATAGAAAAGATTTAACATGGGCAGGCAAATATGCTACAGCAAACAGACAGGTAATGTTACAATTATCTTATGATGCTCTTAAGAGATTTTTCCCACAACTTGTTTTAGATGAGCCAATTCTTGCTCACCACAATTATGTAAGCGAAGAAGTACATTTTGGAGAACAGGTTTATGTAACGAGAAAAGGCGCAATCAACGCAGAGAAGGGAAGATTAGGCATCATCCCAGGAAGTATGGGAACAGGTTCGTATATTGTTCGTGGCCTGGGAAATCCTGAATCATTTAATTCAGCTTCCCACGGTGCAGGAAGAAGAATGTCAAGAAGCAAAGCAAAGAAAACATTCACCATGGATGATGTTGAAAAGCAACTAAAAGGTGTAGAATGTAGGCATGATCAAGGAATAATTGATGAGCTGCCTTTAGCGTACAAAGACATTAAAGCCGTTATGGAAAATCAAAAAGACCTTGTAGAAATTGTGGCAGAATTGCATCAAGTTTTGTGTATAAAAGGATAAAAATACATGTCATCATTTATTACGTTTCCTGAAAATAGCAACATTGTAATTTCTAATAATTCTTTTCTCACTTCTGCTGGAACGCAACTAACATTACAGTCAGACAGGTCCACAAGTGTAGACGGAAAGGGCGTCAGCCCTCGTTTATATTTTAAGTTTGTAAAATCAAAGCTAGAGAAGCTTGAGAAAGAAAATCTAAAGAAAAAACTAATAAAGCTACAAAATATTGTTAATGATGCCAAAGATCTTAAGCAGCAAGCACTCTACGAAAAGCTTATGGAAACAATTGCTGTAACTGTCCGTGAAATGGAAGTCGCTGCAATTGGTTGTGATCGTTGGATATCACAAGAGGTTATTAATAAATTTAATAAGGTGTACAGACCACAAGGAAACAAGATTGTTCATTTTGATCAATGGGAGAAATTCCCTCGGACACCGCCCAAAGAAACACAAGAAAAAATTAAAAGGATTATGGATTTAAAACTTTTTGATGAGTATTTTGTTCTGTACCTGGATTACGCAAAACAAGACTTGAAGACCAATAAAGAAAAGATACGAGAGAAAGACCCAATTCTTTTTGGCAAGTTCTCATACGCTCCAGACAAATATTATTTTATCGTTGACTGGATTGATGATTATTGTGACCTAACTTTTGATAAGTTTGTTGATACAATAAGGTCTGAAAATCCAGTAGAACAAAAGCTCCCTGAGTTGACACCAGAATATTTTAAGCAGGTTAAAAAGGAAGTTATGGAAAGGCATGAACGTCTTAAGAATTCTAACAATAGCAATTTCAGAGCAAACATGGCCGAAGAAGATCGCTTGAGCAAAGAAAAGACCAAGAAACAATGGTGGAAGTTCTGGAGGAAAGGATAAATAAAATGAAATATATATTACTAGTACCTCTATTATTTCTGTTTTCTTGTGAAAAGAAAGTTCAATGCTCTGTTGAAGATCTTGTTAGTGCTTGCGCTGAACAATGTGGCAGATCAGGCTGGCGTGATATTTTTATTTCAAATACATTTGGCACAAGTGTCACCTGTTCGTGCAAATTGAAAAATTTTGAACTAAAATAGGGAAATAAATAAAATGTCATGCAAATCTGAATTATGGATTAGTGATGACTTTGGTGACAATACCGCCACCATAATATGTCGTTTAGACGAAGGGCATTCAGGACCACATAAGGAAGAGTGGGGAAAAGATAATGTTGGAGCATGCAATGTTGTCGTCACTTGGGAAGGTGATGATAAAATATTTTATGGTGCAAAGGAGAGTACATAAATGTGTGAATTTTGTGATGCCAAAATATCAATTGGCCACGCGCCAGTAAATGTTGGCCCGCCATCTATAGAACAAAAGATTGGATTTTGGGTTGTTATTTTGATGATTGTGTGCTTATTTTTTGGACTGTTATTGTAAAGGAAAATACATAAATGAGATTTCAAAGAAAATTATTTAAGGAAGAACATCCACAGCCACGAGCTGTCAAGAGATTTTCATTTCTGCCAAGATTTGTTTATCATCCCATTGATAATGCAAGGATACTTATATGGCTGGAACATTATTGGTCATATGAAGCTGCTTTTTGGAATCCTGACAGCTGTAAATATTATTGGAGTCATCGCAAATCGTACCTTTATCTTGGGCCAAAAGTAATACCAGATTATGGGAAGAGGTTTTAACATGGATAACAATGTTGAAGAATCAGAGCTTGGTTGGCTTATGCTTTGCTCGCGGTGTAATCAGCATACCGCCACGATTCGTATAAAGCAAGAATATGTTTGTCGTGGATGTTTTTCTAATTTAAATGTTCATGCCATTTTGAATGGTGACGAAGAAGACGGCGCAGCAGAACCAGACGAAATAAAATGTGAATGTGGTGCGGAAACTGTAGGCGGTCTGCATTCTAGCTATTGCCCGAAAGCAGATTAATATGAATCTGAATCTTCATCATATCGCAGGCTATTTTGACGCTAAAGGGAGTGTTGGTATTTATTTTCATGGTAGTGGTGAGTATTGGTATATGCGCGTTCAGATCATGAAGAAAAAAGATCCTAGTAGTAAGAAATATTTTATTAAATTACAAAGACAATTTGGAGGAACGCTTTCTATTGTCACTCTTCCAGTTGGAATTTTTTACAGTTGGCAGCTTACATCAAAAAAAGCAGAATCATTTTTAGGCTTTATCCTCCCATATCTAAAAATTAAAACAGATCAGGTTAAGAAAGCTGTTGAATGGAATAAAAATAAACGCTATTCTTTACGATATTCTAACATGCTTAAGAGGATGAAAAGAATATGACCAAGATTAAACTTATTTCCGACATCCATATAGATTCCTACGATCATATTTTAAATGATTCTGTGGGTGTCAATTTTATTAAAACCATTCCAAATGAGAATGTTGATATTCTTGTTCTCGCTGGTGATATTGTCACTGGTGGATATATAGAAAGGTACTATGATCTATTTGAGGCCATGTCAGACAGGTTTGAAGAAACTGTCATGGTGCTAGGGAATCATGATAATTATCGGCATTCCATGCAGGAAGTTCGTGACATTATGTCAGGATTCTGTACAAAGTTGCCTTCAAATTTTCATTGGCTAGATAATACAAAAAAAGAAATAAAAGGTATTCCATTTGTTGGAAGTACCTTATGGTTTCCTGAAATTCTCAATATGACAGGGAAAATGGGTTGGGTAGACTTTCGTTATGTTAAGGGCGGGTGCTGGCCTATCTTTGAAGAATTTAGAAAGGCAAAACAGTTTCTTGCTGAAAATGTTGATAAAAATTCCGTAGTTATTACACACCATATGCCAAGCCATAAGTGTGTTCATGAGAGATACATTGGTGATGATTATAATTGTTTCTTTGTCGGAGATGTCGAAAATGTTATTTTGGAAAAGAAACCAAAGCTTTGGCTGCATGGGCATAGTCACGAGCCATTGAATGGATTAAAAATTGGAGATACTTATTGCTATCGTAACCCTAGGAGTTACCCTGGAGAGAATATGCTGTTTGACCCAAACTTCTTGATTGACACGAAAGATTTTTAGTGATACAATATCGTTATACGCCTGTGGTCCAAAGGATGGGCATCGGGCTTCTATCCCGAGCGAAAGCAAATGTGGGTTCGAGTCCTACCAGGCGTACCAAAAGGAAATTAAAATGACACTAAAAGAGCTTTTAGATGTTGATTATGGTAGTGATAGCCTTACTGGAACCCTTATCCATTTGAAGAATGGAAAGAAAATCCTTATAGGAGATATCAATACTCTTGGTGGTGTTTGTGATGATTGTCGCACACGTTTTCTTAATGAGGAAATAGAGTCCACTGAAAGAATCTGGCCAACGCAAAAGGAAACCTAATGAAGACAAGTTTAAAGCTCTATATTTTAGGATATGCATTTTTGGCATTGACATTTTGGTCTTGGTTTAAGGGCGATATTACCCTTTGGATATTCTTTATCTGCTCGCAGGTTCATTTTGTTGGTGCACATATTGCCAACCTTATTGAAAACAAATTGAAAGAACTCTGCTGTGATAAGGATGACCAATGAACATTGGATGTGTTATCGGACGTTTTCAAGTAGAAACGTTACACAATGGTCATAGATACCTTATCAATAATGCGTTAAGAAATCATAAACGTGTTATTGTATTTGTTGGTGTAGCACCCATTGTGTTAACACGGCATGATCCATTGGATTATCCCACAAGGGAACGAATGATTAGACAGGAATTTCCTGACGTGATCACGCTTCCTCTGTATGATTGCTCGTCCGATGAAACGTGGAGCAAGCAGCTTGATACGCTAATTAAAACAGTTGTTCCAAATGTAAGTAGCGCTGTTCTTTATGGTGGAAGAGGTAGTTTCGTACCACATTATTGTGGTCAACATAAGGCCATAGAGGTCGATAGTGAAATTTCATATCAGAGCGGCACAGAACAGCGAAAAGAAATTGGAAAAATTATTAGAGGCAATCCTGACTTCCGTGCGGGTATTATATACGCTACCCAGAACTATTTTCCGTATGTAAAAATGACCGTGGACATTGCTCTCATTAAAAGAGAAAAGAGAGACACTAGCGGATATGTTGTAGATGACAAGGGAATAAACATTCTTCTTGGTCGCAAACCAAACGAAAGCAAATGGCGTTTGCCAGGAGGATTTGTAGATCCAACAGATAAGAGCCTTGAAGATGCCGCGTGCAGAGAACTAAAGGAAGAGACTTCTGTGTATGCTGAAACAAAGCATCTAAAATATATGGGTGCATATCGTATTGATGATTGGCGCTTTGTAAAGACTGATGAAGTGAAAATTATGACAACACTTTTTATGGTTGATCATTTGTGGGATGCACCTAGGGCTGGAGATGATCTGGAAGAAGTTCGTTGGCATAATATAGAAACTATTGGCAAAGATATAAATCCAAATCATGCAATTCTGTTGGATACGATTAGGAAGGAACTATTATGAAAGCATCAGAAGCAAAGAAATTGGCAGACAATATTGACGTAGCCTTGTATTTAAAAAGTATTCTATTTGACATTAAATTATCTGCCGATTCTGGCTGGTATGAAAGAATTGTTTCTTGCCCACCTACAAAGCTTAGGCCAAAGCTGGTAAAAGAATTAACGAAATTGGGGTACACTGTTGAAAACAGAGATGCATATTCAATTATTGTTAAATGGTATTAAAAAGGAGTTATAATGTTGTGGTTTCATAAACATAAATGGAAAATTGTTAGTACAAGCCACGCCCCGAGGGCAACGAGTGTCAAAAATTTATATGGCAACGGACACATTGCAAGAGTTTTGTTAGAAGGGATAACTCACATTTATTATAAATGTTCTGAATGTGGGCTTATTAAACAAGATTACGTATATGGAAAATTTATGGACAACCAAATAAAGGTTTAAAGGGAAAAGAAATGCTTAATGATAATTTGCTTTTATTGACCGATTCTTATAAGGTTTCCCACGCAAAACAATATCCTGCGAATACACAAAATGTGTATTCATATTTTGAAAGTAGAGGTGGTGAATTTGATGATGTTGTTTTCTTTGGCCTTCAATATCTTCTAAAGAGATATCTAGAAGGTGTTCGTGTTACGCCATCTGCAATTAAAGAAGCAGAAGAACTTTATGCTGCGCATCTTATGCCTGGTCTTTTTAATAAGGAAGGATGGATGTATATTGCAGAAAAACACGGAGGAAAGCTTCCTGTTTCAATTTGTAGTGTTCCAGAAGGCTGCGTTATTCCAACTCATAACGTTTTAATGACAGTTGAGAATACAGATCCAAATTGCTATTGGCTTACAAATTATCTTGAGACATTGCTTGTGCAGGTATGGTATCCGTCTACAGTATCAACTATTTCTCGTGAAATGAAAAAGATTATCCTTGGCGCACTAAATCGTTCTGGTGATCCTAAGCTTATCCCGTTTAAGCTTCATGACTTCGGTTGTCGTGGCGTAAGCACAATGGAATCTGCTGCAATTGGTGGTGCTGCACATCTTGTCAATTTCATGGGAACAGATACAGTTCCATCCTTGCAGCTATTGAGAAATTATTATAATGCACCCATGGGTGGTTTTTCTATTCCAGCGGCAGAGCACAGCACAATGACATCGTGGGGCAAAGAGCATGAAGTTGACGCATATAGAAATATGCTTGCTCAATTTCCAAAAGGTCTGGTCGCCGTTGTCTCAGATTCGTGGGACGTTTATAATGCTGTAAGCAAAATTTGGGGAAATGTATTGAGAGATAATGTTCTTAAGCGTGATGGCACAGTAGTCATTCGTCCAGATTCAGGTGATCCTAGAAAGGTCGTTCCAGATCTCTTGGATCTTCTAGGAAAGAAGTTTGACGTAACCACAAACGATAAGGGCTATAAGGTTCTTGATTCTCATGTTCGCATAATTCAAGGTGACGGTATTGATAGAAATAGTCTTGCGGGCATTCTTGACTCAATGATGGAACGTGGATGGAGCGCTGATAATGTCGCATTCGGTTCAGGTGGTGGATTACTCCAGCAATGCAATAGAGATACATTGAAATTTGCATTTAAATGCTCTAGTGCTGTGGTCAACGGTGAAGAACGCGGCGTGTACAAGCAGCCAGTAACAGCACCATGGAAAAATAGCAAAAAAGGTAGGCTCGCGTTGGTAAAGAATATCATGTTTGAAACTGTTCACGGAAGTCCTTGGGCTACTATTAACGTAGACGATTTGGCGCCTGGGGATTACTTTGAATTTGCTGATCATCTCACGGAGGTATTTCGTGATGGCAAGGTGCTTTGTGATTATACACTTGATGACATTAGAGAAAGAGCGAAGGCTTGACAGTGTTTAATAATTGTTGTATAATATACACAAAGGACAGAAAATGCTTACCAACATCCGTGAGAAGTCTTTTAATAATGGTATTGTTTATTGCCTTAGGGCAGACGATGGTAAGCTTGTAGAGACAACAGACACTTTTTTGCCAACCTATACAAAGTATTGTGTTGGATCACACCAAAACAAATTGCAAGACAGTTATTACGTAGGAGACAGAAAAGAAAGGTGGATGATTGGAGTATCTGTAATGTCTGGCTGCCCCGTTCGTTGTCGATTTTGCGCCACGGGGCAAATGAAAGGATTTAGAAATCTTACAACAGAAGAAATATTGGATCAAGTATATTTTATTTTGAATAAAAATAGCCAGTACAATCCTAAAGAATCTCAAGAATTTAAGATTAACTTCACAAGAATGGGTGAACCGTTTCTTAACGCCGATAATGTATTTAGCGCTGTTGACACAATACAGAAAACGTATCCAAGTGCTCATTGTTATATTTCAACAATGGGAGTCAAAGGTAGTGATTTTTCTAAAATTAAGGGTAACACATCTCTACAGATTTCAGTTCACGCATTAATTGAAGAAAAGAGAAATTGGCTTATTCCTTTCAAAAGAAAAATGACGCTTGAAGAATTAGGACAAATTCGCACTAAGAGTAATCTAAAAACTACAGTAAATCTTACGCTAGTGGATGAGAAGGATTTTGATATTAATGTTCTTAAGAAGTATTTTGATCCAAAACATTTTTTTATTAAAATTTCACCACTAAATAAAAATTGTGTATCGGATAAGAATAATTTAGAAGGTGTAATAAAAGAATTTAACCTTCAATAAAAGGAGAATGAAAATGGAAAGCATTAAGAGTGAACTAGAGAAAGCTGGTTATGATTTTGCCGTTGCTGTCGCCACACAAGCAGAAATTGAAAATGGCGCGGCATGTGGACAGTTGGCAATCATTGTTGAAGAAATAGTTTCTAAGAAGTAAAACACAAGACAAAGAAAGGAATATATTATGAGAACTGAAATGACGCGGTATAGCAAGAACCCAGATAAGCAACATAGGAAAAATACGCTTGTCACAATGCAGCAAGATGATGTTATTTATTTTGGAATTGCTCGGTGCAATCATCATGCTGGTGATGAATTTAGAAAGGATCGTGGCAAGGTCATTGCTAAGGCAAGAGCTATTAGAGCTACATTGGAGCAACAATTGGACAACAATGATGATAAGAGCATTATGCTTCACGAGACTGGCCTACGCGGGCATACTGACAAGAAAAATGTAAGGAATCTATTGGATTATTTTGATAATATTGATACATTTATGAAGAAGCGTTGGTAATTATTTAATCGTATGGCAATTGTGGTGTAATGGTTAGCACATTTGGTTGTGGCCCAAATGGATCCGTTTCAATTACGGACTTTTGCCCCAAAAAGGAGAATTAATTCATGAGTGGCTGTTCTGGCTCTTGCAGTGGTACAGATTTTTTAGCTATTGTAGGTTTTTTTACAATTTTCTTTCTTATAGCTAAAGGGTTGTTGAGAACTTCAAATAACAAAAGGAAAATAAAATGAAAAATATTCCGCAAGAAGAGATTGAAGTAATTACGCAGGATGAAAATTATAAAAAGTTTATGATGAGTTGCCCAGAAGAATTTTTTGAGAGAAGAGATGAGCTTGAATTATGCCCAGAAGGTGTAATTAAGCTTCTAGCTTATCGTAGATTTAGAGCTAATAAAAAGAGATTCAAGACAATATTTGAAAAAAATAATGTTTCTCTTGAAAATTATCCAAAAATTTCAAAATATTTCTTTTCTGATCTGTAGGGAAAATAGGTAGATATTGCTTCGCTACGCCAATTTGCTAAATTGGTCTGGTCAAAACCCAGTGAGGGTTGAATTCCCTTGTTTTCCGCCAAATGAATACATTAAAAATAGGAATTGTTGGCAGTCGTCGGCGCGATAGACCAGAAGATAAAGAATTAATTCGACAGGCCCTGTCGCATCTCATAAACAAAGATAAGAATGTTATTATTTCATTGGTCTCAGGTGGATGCAAAACTGGTGCAGATCATTTTGCAGAAGAGCTGTCCAATGAATTAAGATTATCAATTAGCATACATTATCCAGATAGATCTAAAATGAAAGATGATTCAAAGTACGAATACGTAAAGCAATTATTTGCTAGAAACACACTAATTGCCAACGAAGCGGATATATTGTTGGCTTGTTGGGATGGTAAGTCTAGCGGTACACTTGACACTATAAATAAATCTAGACAATTAGGCAAGCAAGTGGTATTATTATAGTTGGAGAATAACACATGACAGACGAAAATAAGACCAATAAAAATAATTTTCAAGTTCTTGACTTTCCTAAGCCAACAGATGAGCAGACTCCCAAATTTGTTATAGAGGTCCTAGAAAAGGTGCTTGCCAAAGCTAAAGAAGGCAAATTAAAGACTCTAATAACACATTTTGGCTTTCAAGAAGACGACACAGAAGAATATCAAGGAGGCACCGTTTTCTGGAACGACAGCGGCAACGCAGTCGAAATGGTCGGAATGACAGAAATTCTTAAGCATATGGCAATGGATTATGTCTTTAGCGATCACGACCATGATCACGAAGAGTAAAAAAGTACTTGACATCGTGCTGTCGTAATGTTATAATTTTACGTATGGTTGATGGTCAACCATAAAGACTCAAACAAACAAACTAAGGAGATTAAAATGTTGACAGTAATGAAGCGTAATGGTGCTACGAGTTCTGCGGGTGATACAGTTAAGAAGGGGCATAGGGGTCGTTTGGAGCTGTTTGCCAGCCGATCTGAGGATGGGAGTTACACTCTAGATTTTACAGATTATGGCAATTTTGGGAAGGAGAGATGGAGTGCAAATTTCGGTACATTGACTCGTGAAGATCTTGAGAGTATGATTGATGCTCTTATTAATCTTAGGGATGATGAGATTGATAGTACTCACTTGCCTTTTGAGGATCTACAGGCTCAAGAAGCTGCTCCTGTTGAGACAGAAGAGCCTGAGTCTGCTCCTGCGGTAGAGACCACAGAGAGCGTTCGTGGTAGCGCAACAGCTCCCCGAGCATAATAGAAACAAAAATATAAAATTGATTGGGCCTCTTTTTGAGGCCCATCTTTTATGTATAAAAGTCTGGTGTTCTTTGCTTTGTGCCAATATTTGTTGATTGGTAATGTATATCTAGCGTAAGGAATGCTGGCTTATTTGTAGACCCACCAGTTATTGTAGGAATAGTTGTCGCCTTCAGACCAACAAGGATTAATCCATCTGGCTCAAGCAGGCTGGAAGAAAGCTGTGTCGCTGTTGGTGTAGCTGATGATATTTGAATCTCGTCTATTCGCTGGCGGTACTGTGGAACGGTTGCTATGTCTGGGGTATAAACAGTCATAACTGGAGCTACTTCTACATCAAAATTTGCTTGGTTATGTCCCTTTGAATATGTAATTCCATAGGTAACCACCAATGATCCCGTAATTGCTGTTCCATTGTGTGCCCAATGAAGGTGTAAATGCAGATCTGTTCCTGCTGCATAATCGTGCGGCATATGATAAACCAAATCTGCTACATCATTTGTTGTATAAAACCATGCCCTATATGAGCCACCACGAAACGCAGCCAATTCAGCTGATCCTGCTCCAGTTGTTTTTGGCGAAACGTCACCAATTATATCTCTCCACCCATATGTAGGCGTAGACGTATCAACCTTAATTCCATTAGCTGATGCTTTTGAGATAATAAGATCACCAGAAACAGAGAGGTCATTAGATACCGCGACATTATTAGAAGCAGTGAGGTTATTTAAAACATTAAGATCATTGGAAATGGTAAGATTATTGTTTAGTGTATGCTGACCATCTTTTTTTACTGTTAATTGGCTTTGATTATTTGTACCTAAAACAATATCTCCAGAGACATGTTTAATGTATACGTTGCCATCACCATCAGTACTTAGCATAGCTATAATTATGTAATTCCTCCCCCCCCCCCGAAAATATTTGACAATAAGCAAACGTGGGTGTATAATTAGATTTAATTGGGTTATTAAACCGTTAAGGACACGGAGCAGACTGTAGATCTGTTATGCGTAAAGCATTGGCTAAGGATCGTTACCTAGATAACCCACCAAATGAAGAAGAATAACATCAGAATAGGCAGTCTTGTATATAGACCACAACCTAGAAATTCAAGGGGATCTAGATCCATATTGGATGATTTTAATTCTCTAGAGAACATTTTGAAAAATTTAAACATGAGCCCTACACAATCTGTTTCTGATACGAGAGAAGAGATAGACTCACAGCACAATTCGTGCTATAATAATAACAGTAAGTAAGCCTGCGATATTGGTGTAGTGGTAACACACCAGCTTGCCGAGTTGGGGTCACCTGTTCAAGTCAGGTATATCGCTCCATTGGGAGGATAAAATGAATAAAGAGATCAACATAACACAAAGCATTGGAAAACATACGATTACGCAGCATGAGCTGGATCCTGATAATAAATTTGATGTGAAAAAGGCTAAAAAAAATTGCAAACACTGTTTCGGCAGTGGAATTGCTGGAAAAATGCATTTGACAGGTGTACGATTGGTGTGCGCTTGTGTGATAAGAGCAATTAAGAACGATATGGAGATATTAAATTTGAAGAAGTAAATTTATTGTACGGTGGTGAAATTGATATCATATCGCCCTGTTAAGGCGAAAGTTGCAAGTTTGAATCTTGCCTGTACAGCCTAAGTATTTGAAATCATTGAGGAATTTATGGATAAACTAATTCACTATTGTCATACAACCATATCACAGAGGGATAAGGCTTACACCGTCTATATAAATTGTTTATCTTGGGAAGGACATGCTTCGCCTGGTATTCCTTCTGATGGCGAGATTATGCCTGGCGTGTTTGATGCTGACTTTGATGACAATCTATGGTCGGTATATTATACGCTTGATAAAGATAAGGTAACCTGTGAAGATTGCTTGGAGAAAATGAAATGAATCTCAAAATAGAAGCTAAAGCATTTGTTCAATTTCTTATATCTCGTTTTGGTATGAAAGCAATTCTAGAGGCCATGGTCTCTATATTTTCAGAACAGATAAAACAATATCCCGATCAGTATTTAAGTGATTTGCGAGACGATGTACAAAAAACATTGGACAAATATAAGGCAAGATATGATGAAGATAAGGCAAAATACGATAAACACGACAAAAATCTTATTTAGAAAAGAAAATTGTTATTTCTAATGATTGTTGGAAACAAGCCAACGACGAAGAGAAAATTGCAATTATTTTGCATGAAGCGGCTCATGTTGCTGATGATGAACTTTATGGTTCTAGAGTGAAAAAAATGCATCATAATAAAAAGTGGAAAAATATTATGAAAACCTTGGGAGTTAAAAATACAAGTTCTACCATGGCATTGGAGAAAATGAAATGAAAATTGACAGCTTTAGAAATAAATTCTTTTTCCTCTCCAATTTTTATCCAATTGAAATAGAGATTGATGGAAAGAAATATAAGAGCGTTGAGCACTATTATCAAGCATGCAAGGCGTTGGATAAAACAGAGCATGAACTAATTCGGAATGCTGAAACTGCTGCGTTGGCGAAGAAACTTGCCAGAAAAATTAAAAGCTTTAATAGTGATTGGAATAATGTTAGACTAGACGTGATGTGTAAAGCTCTTAAGGCCAAGTTTTCTATTCCAGAAATGCGTGATGCATTATTGCTTACTGACGGCTATAAGCTTGAGGAGTCTAATTGGTGGCGAGACACATATTGGGGCACCTATAAGGGTGTCGGTCACAATAACCTTGGAAAACTTTTGATGAAGTTTCGAGAAAGGATTAAAAGTGAACAAAAATCTTAAATGGAGCAATCCAGACAAAGAAGGGAATCAAAAACTTATCTGTAAAAAGCATCCAAAATATAATGTAAAAAGAAAGCCAAAGTGTAAAACCTGTCTGTCTCTTTGGAGTTTTAGTCAATGCGTTCGTGTAATGGTAAGTAAATGAATAAAGAAGAATTAATAAAATATTATTATAATAAGGTAATTGAAAATCTTGATTGTGGAGACTCTTCCTGTTATTTTAGTAAGCCAAAGACCCGTGGTGGACAACATACCAACGGTGGATGTAGATGTCTTAATGAACTAAAGCAAGAGCTTAGATTGCCAATGAGAGGTCTTCTGTTGGCCCTGCGAGAAAATACATAATGGCACGTACATTTATTGAACTCATTTGTGCAAATTGTGCCAAATTGTTTCTTAAGGAGCAACGTCAGCTTTCGTCCTCTAAGGCGCATAATGTAAAACACTTCTTCTGTACAAGATCATGCTCTGTCAGTTTTGCCAATCGTCACAAAGCTAAACGCGAGCTACGTAGCTTTGTCGAGATATGGTTAGAGGGGAGAATAAAGGAGCTATATCCTACATTGGAAGTGCTCTATAATAATAAGGATATTCTGCCAAATGGTGGAGAACTTGACATTTTTTTTCCAAGATTTAAAATGGCCGCGGAATTGCAGGGTCCTCAACATTTTAAACCAATTTATGGTCAAGACAATTACGAGAACACTATAAAAAACGATGCAGCAAAGGCTAAAGCGTGTCTAGAAGAAGGTATAGAGCTTCTTATTGTTGACATATCCCGTGTTAATTCTATTAGAAGAGATCCTGAATTTGCAAGAGTTATAGAATTGGTCCTCTCAGAAATTAATAAAAGGGTTCTCTTGACCGACGATTCTTTGTTTTCAATTCAGCATATAGAAACGTTAGCTGGTCCAGACTAAACATAGCGCGATTAGACTAAACCTTTCTAAAAAAAAGAACAGAGAAATCCTGTTCTAATTTCTATCTTTTAATTCCTTTCGGAAGTTTAACTGTAATTGTGTGTTTAATTTTTACACCTTTGATTTTTTCAAAATCTCCATATCCTTGTCCTTTTTTACCAAGTGATCCATCCTTGTTTATAAATCTCCAATCCCAAAAATTAGAAAGTCTTCCTTCAATCGTCCAAGCGCCAGCTTCTATGTACACGGGCTTATTTAGTGGTCTATACAAAACAACACTTCCTATGTATCCTCTGTCATCAGATTCCATCATCTTGTTTTCCTTTCTTATTTATCTATGACCACCACAACAAAAGTCATGGCATTCTGGGCATGCAGCTTCATCCCATCTCTTCTGAAGATGTTTTAGATCTGATTCAACCTCTACAATATAATCTCTGTTTGATACATATACTGCAAGCATATTGCGTAACGCATCGTCAAGCGTTCTATCTTTTGCAATTGGAGAATCGCTATATTTTGCGAGCAATTGTTTGGCATTGTCTATTTCGTCTGTGAGCGCGCCACATGTTTGCTGCAATTGCGTTATCCGTTCAGCGAGTAGTTTATTTTCATTCATCAGTTTTGTTTGAATCTCCAGAGCCTTTTCCCAAGCATCTGGATCTTGCAGTTCCTTCAGATCAGATATCTCTCTTTGAAGATCTCTTGTCGCAAGAGTACAGTGGGTCGCATTACCACATTCAGGACAGTTTTTCATTTAAATTATCCTCTCTTCAAATAGATGCCATACAAGTTTTCCACCGTACATTAGAAAGGTTCCAACGTATAAACAGCGATCTTCTTTTGAAAATGGATTGCCAGTGCCTTGCACACGGAACCTTCTTTTTTCTGTTCTTTCCGTTGATTCCACGACTGCCCACATAAATGCCTTATCGTTGTTAACAAGGCCATCCTGTGGTTGCGTTTGGACAGAAAGAATTTTAGCATACTTTGGCATGGTCAATTCAAATTCATCATCAATAGGAATTTCAAATTTCCAGATTGTTTTCATTATTTACTTAGCCTCTCTTGAATTATTTTTATCGCCTCTTCTCTTGTCTCTGCTTCAAATGGTGGGACAACCCGTTGCACAAATGGATTGCCATCGCAGTCGCTTGTGTAATCGGCATGATCACCACACCAGAATTTTACCTGTATCGTATTGTTTTGATGGAGATACCCCCACCACATATTCTTTTTCATTGTTTAATCCTCTGGACACAATTGGTTTATTAGCTTCCTGCCGTTCTCTGTCATAGAGAACATAAGTTCACCTGTATCTCCATTAAGAGCACACTCCACAAATCCCTTCTCAAGAAGGTCAATGAGTGCTTTATCTGTTTCGCTGCCCTCTGGGTCAAGGTATTGTGAAATGAGAGCATCAACAGCATTCATGGTTTTCATATTATTTCCTTTCTTTTTGTTGGAGTTCTTTCATAAGTTCGTATGGATCAATTCCTGCCGCACGAACAAGATTATGAAAATAAGCATGAAATGAACGAGCATCTTCTTTGTTCCAAATCAAATATGTCCACGCTTGGGAACCAAAGAAAGGCTGTTCTTGAAAGTCGTATGTGTCACCTTGATCCTTGGATTCCCTTTTGAAAGCATCCTCCATTTGTTTGCTGCTCCAGCATCTTTCTGGAACCCATTGCAGCAATTTTGTTAATGCTTCTTTAAAGGTTTTGTCGCAGACATGTTCAACAGGCATCTGGCATTTATTACATTTGATTTTAAGATCGTTCATTGTTTATGCCTTTCAATCATATACTTCAATTGTGCAAGGTGCATTCACACATTCTCTATGGAGACACCCATATAGATTGTGTTCTCTCTGTAGATGTTTGCATCTATCGCACATTTCTAAATTCAACAGATTGGCTCTGTCTTCTGGCGATAGCTCTTCTTCAATCATTTTTTTTATTTTGTTGTAGGAACGTTTCATTTTGTTTCCTTCTCAATGATTGCATCAATTTTATCTAAACGATCACAAGAGCATGCACCAGAACACCAACTATACTCTGTAGGTGTTTGTGTTGATTTCCAATAGCACCAATAGAGTCCATTGTCCTCTTCGCTATTTCTACAATGTGAATGACAATTGATACTATGTGATATCATTGCAGCTAATTGCTCTATGATGTTGAGATGCAACAGTGCAAAGTGCTTACCTATGTCTCTGCCATAATCACTGTACGTCAAAATTCTACGTTGCTCGACTAAAAACTCTTCAAGCTTGGTCATGTAAACACTCCAATTAAAATACCGCCACCGACGAGTAACAGCACCATCCTAAGAATTGCCCACCACAAAGGTGGGTCTGGTTGTATAGGACGAGTAATTGAATCATAGTAGTCATCGCTCATTTTTATGTTCCTTTATGTGTTTGTCAATTAGATATGTTGCCAACCACATTCCTCCTATAAATCCTAGAAGAAATGATATTATCATTATCATGGCTTCTCCCCCATCCCAGCGAGTGCAGATTTTGCCAGTTCGCGAACATATGAATCTGCATCATCAAGATATTGGATTAGGAAATCCCACCATTCATCATCGGTTTGACCAGTCCTGGTTGGATTAGTATCTGCGCGCAGACCGTGCTCGGCAAGATCCATCAATGCTTTTTCTAACCTGTCTCGTTGCGCCAACGCCACGTCGCGCTCTTTTCTGGCTTCAGCCACATCTTCGTTCCATGATACTCGCAGCCTGTCGGCCACAAGTCTTTGTTGATCGCGCTCTGCTTTTATGGCGTCATAAGCCATAAGCACAATATTTGCTGTACCTTGATTTGGCAATTGGTTCCGCCATTGAGCACGTACCCGTTCAACATCTTTTTCAAGGTCGGTCATAGCTTCTCTCCTTCGTAAGATCCCAATATTTTAACATTATATGTTATCTTTGTCAACTCACTAACGACATAGGATGAACAGTTTTCTGCACAAACGTAAAATACATATTCCCAATTGTTTAGTTTATTAGGTCTGGAATGGATATGTGTTAGGTTTACCTTATTATCATAAAAACATTTTAATGCTCCATACAGACTGCCAGATTCATTTGGCAAAGAAAAAGCATACCAACTAAAGTGTTTATCAAATGAATTCATCCCATTGTTTTTTGAAATAATAAAAAACTTTGTTACATTATTGGGAAGAATAATCTTCTCTAATATTTTTAATTTATATACTTCTGCTAATTCTATTGAGCCTATAATCGCGGCGGGTTTACTAAATGATCTATAAAGATTATCTACTGCTACCGCCGTACTATTTGTTGCAGTTCGTGTTACATTAATAAGATTATTGTTTAGCCATTCGTTACACTGAGCTAGTGCCTGCGCATGGGAGAAGACTTGCTCTATTTTGTTTAAGGCCAGATCTTTGTTTGATAAGAGATAATGCTGTATATCCATTTCTATACATTCTTGAATTTTGATATCGTATTTGGTCAGATTATCAAACGTTGAATTTATAATACCTTCCAGAGAATTTTCATCAGGGATGATTCCAATTGCTCTAGAATCTTTGTCTTCGTTTACTTTTTCAAATACTTGGTCTATTGATTCGGCAGGAATGTAGTTTGCCTCTTCGCCAAAATATTTTTGAGCAGCAAGGTATGTATAGGTATATTTTGGACCTAAGTAATGAACATCTATCATTGAATGTTTACTTTTCTTTTTCTAACTTATGAAGTATTTCTCTAGCACGATTGCCAATATCGGCGTATGCTCCGTGTCCCATTGCGCCCCAATTTCGTGGATGAGCATACCAACGCATTACCTTTAGCAATTCGTCACGTTCTGCCTTTATACGGCACAATGGGCATTGTTCCTGTTCGCTGTCACGATGGCCAATTTCTTTGTGGCCATCTCTGCACATATGAGGATAGGGTTTGTTGGGAGTATCTTCTTCTGGTCCTGGGTCTGTGGGATCGTGGTCCATATCATCACGACTTTGAGGTCCCATAACAGAATCAAATGGATCTCGCTGATTCATATTAATTTCCTTTTGAATCTTTCAGCTTAATTTCTGGTGTCTTTTTTGTTTCAAAAGCATTAACGGTTTCATCACTCGTTACAATATCAAACTTATCTAGATCAACCTTTGGAAATCCAAGAAATCCTGCAATGAGATTGGTTGGAAATTCTCCAAGGTAAATTTCATAGACTCGCTTTTTATCCAATAGAGTTTTTTGATTTGCCTCAAAATCATTTCTTCCTGCTTCAACAACCTGTTGAATCTGCTTGTACAGTGATGAATCAAGTTGTGGATTATGTTCTTGTAACCACTGAAACATTGCCTTTGATCCGTTGGCTCCATAGCGTCCACTGATAGCACTATCATAAACCTTCTTCATGTCGCTAGCATACATATCTGGGACTTGGGCAGTTTCCTTTAGCTTCTTCCAATAGTTATCATAGTTATTTTGGTTCTGCTTATATTGCATTGTGACGTTCTTTTCAAGACGTACACAGTTGTTATTAATGCTTACACAAGAGCTTCCCATTACGACTCCAAGAAGCACAAGCAAGGCTACACCGCCAAGAACAATCTTCATTATTAGATTCATTTAATATCTCCCTGTAGAAAAGTTGTTATCTTCTGTAAACTCATTCATAAGAAAAATCATACCACAACCAACAGACAAAATCAAGTTTATAATTAATGCAACGATTAACTGTGTTGTGGTAGGTGTTATGCTAGCCTTCAAATATTCAAAGTCTTCCATCGGCTTTCGTTCAAAGAATGAAAATGTATTCTTTTCAATCGCCGATAGAATCAATTGTCTATTATCAAGATTACCAATTTCCAACAGTGCATCGCGAAGCTTGATGTTAAAATAATCACTCTTTGCCCACGAAAACACGCGCACCCAATTTATTTTTATATTGTTTATGTTGTCTTCGCTTACACCCAGAACAACAACAATATCGTTCTTCTTCCCGCCAAGCCAATGTTGTTGTAGCGCGTTAAAGTATTCTTCACCAAAATCTTTAACTAAAACAATAATGACGTTGGCTTCTTTTGGAGCACCTACTTTTGCATTAAGATCTGAAAGATCATAATTCCATTCTTGTATTTTTGGAACCATCGCACCATTAGCGAGGGTCATTCTGTTCAGTCGGTAATAATCAAATACACGGCTAGGATAATCTGGAAGATTATCTTTATATTTTTCTACAAGGCCACTATACTGGAACAGTGTATCAGGAGCTGCCTTAATATAGTTTTCAAATGAGTGTCTGCTGCTACTAGGCTCACCAACAATAATCTGTGTCCATCGTGGAGGTTCTTTTATTCCCTGTCTATCAATTGTGCTTATTGAATTGCCGCCTGCATCTGTTGTCCAATAATTCCAATCAACATCATAGTTGTGTTCGTAGCATGTGCTACAACAATATGTGTAGCAAGAGGTACTGCCATTACTATCTGTTGAACAAGATTCACAATAGCCACAACAATAATCGTGGCGACAATGAACTTCCTCTCTTTGTTTTTTTGATACCCGCCCATTCCATATTTCTGTATCGCTTGTATTTGAGCAATAAACAAGGCCAGTACTAATCAACGCAACAAGACATGCTATACCCACATGGCCTAAAAACTCATGCCAAGTAAAAAGCCTTTTTCCAAAAATAAAAAATCCCAATGCCACAAGGAATGGAATAATAAAAAGCAACAGGAATGTCAAGTTACTTTCCTTTCTGGTTAATGCGATGGCCAATCAATCCAAAAAGCCACAGCGTAGCAAACCATGTACCAAATGTAATTTCAACGCCAAGATGAAATAATGTATTGAGCGACCATATTGTAACCATCGGTGCAAGAGCTATCACAAGTACAACTAAAATAATTGCGCCTAAAATTTGCATAATGAATTTACCTTTCTTCTAGTAGACATTTCTCAATTTCTTCTAGTTCAAATTTTGCATTCTTTAACCCCATGAGTAGCCCATCTAACCATTCAACATATGGATTGTTGCTTATTAATCCAGAAGCAATATTCTTTTTAAAGTCTGTAAGCTCTTGAACATAATAAACAATCTGATTATCTACTCTTGCGAGAGATAAAGATACCTGTTCATTAATGGTCATTGTATGTTTACCTTGTTGCCCACCATATTAATGGTAGGGCCACAATTAAGCTTACGATACTTACTATTAGAAGATCTCCAACGGTAAGATAGCAGTTAGCACCGCTACTATCAACACACATTCTATGTATCAGATATGGTGCTACTGCCATCAGATTTCCTCTCTTTTATGTTTTTCTATCCTTTCTACTGCGCGAGCAATACGTTCTATTGACTTGCTTATACTCTCAACAAAGAGTACAAGCATGAATAGTAGGAATAATCCTACTATAGCGATAGTATACATCACGTCCTCCTATCCATTTCTCCATTGAGAACTGATTTAGCACAGAAGATGAATGTCATCATCAATGAAGCGAAAGCAAAGACCACCAAGGTAATAGCAAATGGTGTGAGGCTTCTATCCTGAGTAGCCATCAGTGTTACAAGAAATCCAATGAGACCAAATGCCTTGGTTGCCACTAGTGAACCAATCGCACACCATTGGAGCTTTGTAATAGACGAGAGAAACTCAGATGTATCAAATGTTTTCATGTATGCTCTCCCATTAGGATTTGATATACTTCCCGAGCATTTCATGGAATAGATCCCAATATTGCTTATTAATTGGTGCTTCGTAAAGATACTTCATTATATCTTTACCATCCCATACATAAAGCACTTCTTGTCCCTTATACAGACCTTCAGTTGCAACTTCAAGCTTCATGTGTAATGTCTTAATATTCACTTGGTTCCTCCAATGGTTGTCTCATTGTTGAATTATTATTCCATTCTCCAAGATGCAAATATGACCAATCTTCACCTGATGGCATATCAGCAAGGTATTTATATCCATCATTAATGAGATCTTTTTGTTTGGAATATGCGTTCATGCCATAGAAATCATGCCATAGAATTTCTCCAGTACGCTTAACCCTAGAGATCATTCCTGCACAACGTTTCCTTGTGGGATTGACCAACCATAATCCTGTCGCTGGTGTAATGCCATCCACTTCAATGCGCTCTACCTTCTTTTTTTGTTCTGCGAGAATCTCTCTACCAATATCCACAAGGGACTTGCGTGTAGAATTATCTGGTTTGCCTGCTTGCCCTAGACAAGTTCTTTTATTGTGACCGTAGCCTAGGCACTGTTGGCATTGACGTTGAAATGTAGGAGGTGGTTTAACAATACGTTCTTTGCCACAAGTAGCGGCATTGTGGCCTGCCTGTTTGCATTTGGAACATACTTTCATTTACATTTCCTTTTCTTTGGATAGTTTTTTATATCTTATTTTTCCTACTTCATCTAAAAAGATATTTAAAATTTTTTCATCTGTTTTGGTTTTATTATTGTGTTTACGACGAAGACAGCAAACATATCCTATATTTTTGGGTGCGTAATATGATCTGCCTCTTCTAATTTTTTTCCCGTTTCGCCCACGCTTGGAGCATCTATTTTTGCCTTTTACCTGTACATATATATCGCCAACATCGCTTGTTTGTACGACGATATCAGCTCCTTCACGATCTAATTTGCTATTAGGTTTTGTTATATAAAATCCTTTTATCCAAGGTGGCAACCTATCTTTTGATTTCATTAGGATATCAAATACTTTTTCTTCGTACCTTATTGTCTTTTCTTTTGTTTCATTTCTTTCCATGTTTTTTTCCAGTTCCATATTGCGTAAAAAAATCCGTACAAAAACCACGCGGCAAAGATAAAAACAAATGGACCATAGATTATCCATGACAGAATAAGGATCGCCCACCAAACATTAATACTTAACACAGGACACTATGGCGCTACGTTCATAGCATGCAATGGATAGCTTTGTATCACAGAAACGATATATGCTTCCTGACATGGATGATGTCGTAAGAAATCCACTTGTACATTTATTCTCTTCTGTTTGCTGTGGACTAGCATTGGCAACCTTTTCAACAGAACGAAGTATTACGAGACCTGCTATCAAAACAAGTGGCCAGAGAATCAGCTCTCTCATTTCTTTCCCTTCCTAAATTCTGGGTGAATGATGCGCTTGACTTCACATTCCTCACCATCATAGCATGCCTGGCAATCGTCGCAGCCGAGCGTGTTAAGATCAGAATAAAAACGTTTTACATTAAGCGTACCTGCTTCTACGAAATTTCCAAGACTATTAAAACCGTTATCTGAAGGATCGTAGCTTGACAAGAGAGCACTAAGTAGCTTCATTAATTTTTCGAGATTAAGTTCATTTTTTAGTTTTGCTACAATGCTCGCTGCATTGCCCCAACAGATATATCCAATAGTGTCAACATATGTATGAAAGCCACCGTCACAATCTAAATTATTTTCGTATGGAAAGACCATAATGCTTAGATCTTCCAAATTAATACACGCTGCAAATCTGCCAAAATTAACTTCAATGGGGTCATCCTTTTCATTACAATTAGGATCACTACACTCGTGACAGGATGCTAATGATTTTACAATTACGTTGCCATTGGTATGTAGCCATAAACGCTTGCCATCCATAATTGGATGGGTCCAGTACCCTTCCTTTAGAATGTTTTCAATTTGTGGACGCAGATCAATGGCTTCCTGTTTCTTTACCTTCGCCAATTCAATTTTCTTTTGAACACACTCGCTCATAAGCTTTTCTAATTTCCTATGAAGAGTGGATACAGATTCCATATTCTTTTTAATTTTATTTTCAAGAGCCATGACGACCCTGCTTGACGATTTGGTTCTTGTGGAGATTTCTTTTGACACATTTGCCAATTGATCTGTCGCAGGTGGTGATGCTCTGGAGGCAAGGTCCCGTGCGGCAAAGAAAAACTTATTAACTTTTGCTTTATCCATTTTAGATTTTGACTTGCCAAAGATTTCTGGCAGATTCCATTTGCTAATATCTGTTCCTGTTTGTGATGCGAGGAATGAGATATATGATTTAGTTTCTTGGTGCATTTGCTATTCCTTTACTGTTTCACTGGATAACATTCCTGCTTATTGTCCTTGATGCTCCACTGTGTAACTCTACTATATGGCACCGTTTTTGTCAAGAAGTCTTTTACAACCTTGGCAATAAACCCACCGAGAAGCATAGAAGTAAAAGATATCGCTTTGTTTGTGCAGCGTTCTTGTACGGCATCATCATCACTATAGAGAGTCTTTTCGTAGCTAGCAATATCTTTCTCGCTCATAGGATTCATTGCATAACACATTGCAAATTCAATTGCCATTCTTCCGTCTATAAAAATTTTAGTATGTGGTGAGCATTCTTTGTGATTTTCCCACAACAGCTTACGAACAGCCATTGAATCCACAGCAGAGATAACAATACCAGGGAATGTTCCATGTTCGTACTTCTGATTCTTGGCATTAATATCAACATTTGCAAATTGCTTTATGACATCCTTTAGTGCGTCTACTTTTGGTCTACCTACATCTGACCATCTGTAGCATTGTGCATTAAGATTTTCTGTGTCCACTTTATCAAAATCATAGACCGTAACATTTTGAAAGCCCATCTTTGTTAGTGCGAGCGTTACAAAAGAGCCAACAGCTCCTGCTCCAACGATGGTAATGTTCTCTCCAAGCAATTCAATAGGTAATGCATCTGCTTGTCTCGTTAATGTTACGTTTGTAAGTTCAATCATTTTGCCCTATCCTTTTTTGCTTTCGATTAAGCACTCTTTAATAATAGCATTAATGCGTTCATTAGCAGCGACCAGTCCAGCGCCATGCGGAAATGCAGCACTGGTAACATAACTGAGTTCCGTTGCAAATTGCTCAATAATGTCACATAGCCTTTCTGCTCTAAGGCGCACCTTGGCAGTTAAAGAATTTTGGAAAAACCATTCACGCTCATTATCTAAAAAAGATTCAAGTTTTTCATTCATTTTATTTTCCTTTGATAACAAATTCTCCATATACTTCTTGAGTTTTTGTTTCTGGTTCAATATATGATACGAATCCGTCTGATAAACGAACTGCTTGATCTGTCCATTCGTCGCACAATTTCATCCAAATATTATCTGAAAAGGAAAAAATATCACCAGCTTCTAATGACTTAAAAGTATCGTTTTTTCTTCTTTTGTCAACAATTTTCATTTATTGCCTCCTCTTAAAATTGCTGCCTAGGTCAAGCTTCCCTGTCTCTTCATCAATTTCTGGGCCAAATTCAAAGCCTTCCTGTTGCCACTTCTTTATCTCATCATCATAATCATAGAGACTGCAAAGCTCATCATGATCACCTTCTTTGCATCCAGCAGCACGAATGCAATCATCGCCTGTGGCTGGCATATCCCTACTATCGTCATCAACAGGAATAGCGGCAGCTTCCTTATCGTTCTCACGCAACATTACACGGTCTCGTGGAGTAAGCTCATGCTCTTCTTTCTCCCACCACGGCTTATCATTTTTAGTGTATTTAGGATATCCGTATCCATATTCGCCTGGCGATGTATAAATGTGGGAGTGACTCACGTTTTCTACATTCTTGTCATATTCATTATCCCATTCCTTTGAGAGATCTTCATCAACAGTTTCCAAAATTGATGTCTCTACGCCGCTGATGAGAAGCCTAAGAGGTTTGGCCTGACAATAAGCAGATAGCATCTTACGACTCTTATTAAAAACCGTCGCTAGAAACCAACCACCACTGCCTAATTCCATGATGGTGTTCCTGTCCGTGCCAGACCAAAACGTGTCCATGTTTACATGGCTATGCCACCACCATTTAAGTTCTCCTGGCGTATCCTTTAGCAGAAACATAGCCTTACCTACGGCAGCTCCATCAATGTCTGTAGTAGTTGATGTATTCTTTTGTGGCAAGAGAATTGCATCAATTACACGAGCAGTATTTGTCTTCTCGTCAAACTCTATTTTGCCGAGACCAGATACTTCAAATTCAGATTTATCAATCCAATACATAATCTTCTTAAATACATCATCATCAATTTCTAGCTTTATCCCAAAATCCTTAGGGTCAGCTTCCTCTTCATCCTTTTGATTGCTGTGCCCACCAAACAAACGATTATGATATTCTCCAAAGTTCATTGTCATTCCTTTCATTTTGTGCAATGTTTTTTTTAATTAACGTACATGCCGTAGATAGCCTGGCCTTGACCATTGATCTTCTCTGTAATGCTCATGTCCTACGTCTGGCCAATTCCATGTTCCACCACTAGGGAGAGCAATATAAATAAGATTATTTGCTACCGTTGAAACCGTTGCTCTCTCAAATGTTCCACCGCTCGCGCTGCCATTGTCAGTAAGATGATCATATCTTGGATTTGCAGAATCTGCACTTACTGTTTGGTATTCTACAATATCACCAACCTGAAATACAGGAACACCAGGAGCAGAAGCTAGAGCTTCCTTTTCTTTCTCGTTAAGCTTTTCTGGATGCCGCAATGTCGCAGGAATAATATCTGCGGTGACCTTTTTTCCACTATCTCTAAAGTTGGTCAAATGAACATATGGATTTCCATCATTATAATTCGCTAGGACAGCATATAGAAGCTCCAATGCTTTGCCAATTTTAAATTCTTTTACAAGCTTTATCATTGTTTCTTGGCCAGTTCCCCAACAAATGTTGCCCATATATTGCACATGTGGATGATAATGACCAAGCTGTTCACCATACCTTGGAAAATGAATATTGTTTTTATATGGGATGACCATCATCTTAAATGTGTCCAAATCAATGCGTACAGAAAATTGACCAAAATCCTGCGTAATATCATATCCAGCAGCAAGGTTTTTATGAGTCAATATGAGATTTACCTTTGTGTTTAGGAATAGTTGATTATTAACAATGACAGGGTTGACCCAGCATCCAGAGCGAAGCACTTCATTAATTTCCTTTTTAATTTCTCCTAGAGGATCTGTATTCTTTGTAACAAAATGCAAACGTTTGCTGGTATCCACGAGCTTGCTAATATATTCTTCAAGAGTCCTATGCGATGCGATAATCCTTTCATTAATTGTACGCATTTCATTTTCAATGAGTCGCTTTTGATTTTCAATGCTCGCCTTAAAGCCATTCTCTAGGGCAGAAGACAGTTCGGGCAAATCATCAACAAGAGTAATGTCTCCTGTGGTTTTCTCTGCAATCTTTTCCAGCTTTCCAAAGAAAATCTTATTGATTGCCTTCTTATCCGTCAAAAGATTTGCACCTTCACCAGAACCAAATATAGAAAGAACATCCCAACGATTTATGCTGGTATTTGTAGAAGAAGCCAATTGTTTGATATATGACAATGACTGCAAATTTGCTTTCTTCTGCTCGGGCGTCATTGAATCAAATTCAACCGTGATGGTGTTGATTGTTGCCATTTATCTATTCCTTTCAATGTGTTATAATAGAGATACTATGAGAAAATTTACTTTAACATATGTACAAGAGTTTGTCAAGCAAACACATAATGGTGAATGCCTTTCGGATGAATATGTTGATTCTACGAAACATCTAATTTTTAAATGTGAGCATGGACATATTTGGAAAACATCTTTTAGTAATATTCAAAGAACGTGGTGCCCAAAGTGTGTTCATGATTCCTTAAGAAAAACTATAGCAGATTGTCATGAGCTTGCCAGATTACATAATGGAAAATGTTTAAGTGAAACGTATAAAGATTCTAAAACTCATATGATTTGGCAATGTGAAAATGGTCATACATGGAAGGCCAAATATTCTAAAATACAACAAAATAGATGGTGTCCACATTCATTGTGCGAACAAGAAAAAGTAAGACAAACTTTTTTAAAAAAATATGGTGTTGACAATCCTCAAAAAAATAAATCCATTCAAGAAAAGACCAAACAAACTCTCCTAAAAAAGTATGGCGTTGAACATGCATTGCAATACAAAGAATTTGCAGATAAAGCCGCCCGTAAAATAAACGATCCTTCAATTTTTCATCATTGGAAAACCAATGAGGAAATTATTTGTCAAGGATCATACGAAAAGAAGGCAGTACAACATCTCAATCAAAACAAAATAGATTTTGATTGGCAGATACCATTTACCTTACCTAATGGCAAGGTTTATATTGTTGACTTGTATTTAAAAGAATCAAAAACGTATGTAGAAATTAAAGGATACTTCCGAAAGGATGCATGGGAAAAATGGAATTTATTTCTCTCCATGCATCCTAGCTCCCAGCTTTGGGATCGGAATAAGCTCAAGGAATTGAAAATTCTTTAACGATTTCCAATAGTTCCGCCCTTGACTGAAGGGCTCAAAGCACAGTAATCTTCATCTTGAAGCTCATAATCGTCATCCTGTGGATCTCCATTTACACTTGCGGTATAATTGGCACAGGCCAAAGCACGCTTTGCCTCACCAACAGTATCCGCTTCAACACGCTGAGGACTACCACCAACTGCACTAACAACAACTGACGCCATGATAAACTCCTTTTGTAAAATGTTTTTAGGTTAACTACTCTCTCACACACACACTTCACGATCAATAACGTTATGGTACCACGACAAGAGACGCATGTCAAGCACTTTTTGCTATCGTTGCGTCATCATCGGGATACACATATCCTGTCAGGACCAATGTCGCTTTACATTTACCGCAGGCAAACTCTCCTTTCTTTATTTTTGCCGCACGAACACCAGAAACCCATACAGACACGCACGCACATGCGGCAGAATACTTTTTATATTGTCGGACTAGACCTGTCCTATCAATATCATATGTTCGTTCTGGAGCAACGCCAGCATTGAGCATACATTGTTTCCATTCTATTCCATGCCCTTTAATTCTTGTTCCATGTTTTGCGAATGCAATAATATGGCATGCTTCATGAATGACCACATGTCTCTTGTCACTCATTCGTGGCCATAAAGGAACAGACAATTCAATTGTCTTGTGTTTGTAGATTGCTTGACCAAGACACTTTGTCATTCTCTTATTAAATGTATAATTAATCTTAAGATCACTCATGCCATTATCCCAGCATGCTTTCTTTATCCAATAATCTATTAGCTCACTTTCATTGGCCGATTCAATTGTGTTCATTGTTTATCCACCCTTTCAATATCACACCAAGGAGAATGACCACCACCCTTGCCAACGCCATGGCCATATGTTGACCATACTCCACACGTACATTCAATTGATTCTGCTGCTCTTTTGTTGCCATGGGCAGGAATAGGGAAACCAGGCAATGTCCATTGGTTTTCTTGATAGTATTGATTGCCCTTTAAAGGAATACCCCACATCTTATTAGGGGTGCCATAATATAAAAGACAGATATTAGTAAGCTTGTCTATACTCTTGACTACTGCTTTAATAATATTCCCAGACGGACCAGAATCCACTATCCTGTGGCCTGCTCTATAATCATATCTAAGGCTCGTTCCATCTGGAGATAGTTCTGCTTCAAGCTC
>Ga0209518_1000524_pt1 | contig 49277 bp, 64 predicted proteins | sample RifGroB1_FD_183993 | JGI IMG/M metagenome (GOLD analysis project Ga0209518, IMG submission 183993) | Groundwater microbial communities from Rifle, Colorado, USA - Groundwater B1 (SPAdes) (version 2) | ecosystem: Environmental > Aquatic > Deep subsurface > Groundwater | place: Rifle, Colorado...
GGTCGAACTACCCGCGTCTAAGGAGGTCCCGGGGAGGACCCGCGACTTTTAATGAGAGGGTGGACCCTGTTTTTAATGATCTGGCGCGCCGGGCCGGGAAGAGGGGGCGCGGGGGAGTCGGGGACATGATCACCTCCCGTGCCTGGCGCGATAGGCAAGCTCACGCGCTATCTCTGCTTCTACTGACCGGGCGACATCCCTGCGATAATGGGTCTGGACGATGCGCTCGGCGAGGCCGTAGAAGTCGAACCTGCGCCTGTAGGTGGGGGTCCTCTTCGGGAACAACACCACGGGCTGCAACCCACGCGGATAGAGGTCCTTGGTCCGTGCCCTCAACTCTTTGAGTCCGCCCTTGACCTTCTCCTTCTTGATGATCGCCCGGCCCAGCAGGTAGCGCCCTGCACGTGCACGGGCTTCGCCGTTGTCAATCCTCTGGTAGATACCTGGAGGGAGCTTGCCCTTCTGCTTGAGAAGCCGGAAGTATTCCTTCTTCTTGGCCCTCGACCTGGCGTTCATGGTGAAGCCAACCTCGTGGAAGCCACCGGAGAGCGAGAGCAACTTGGTGATCTGCCCGCGGCCCAGGTTGCCGTACCGGTCAAGGTTGGTGTATATGCTCGGCACGACATAGCGTCCACCCATGCCCATCTCAAAAGGTTTCTTGGGCCGGCTGCCTCCCCTTACCTGAGGCAAAAGGAAATGATCCTTGGTGCCGAGGTTCGGCGGATCCTTAAACCAGACAGACGACCGCAGGTCACGCGGCGCGCGAGCCGGCGTCATCTGCAGGCTGTTGAGGACAAACGGCGTCGGCCTGTCGAAAACTGCCTGCATCGAGGTCTTGAGGCCGTCCTTCACCCTGCGGGCCGTGGTGTTCTGCCCGTTGGCTACCGCGTACGGTATCTGTCTCTCCATGCCGCCAAGCCGCTGCAGCAGGTCAGTGATCCCTTCCGGCCTGATCGTGATCATGCTGGCCCCCTGTTATGACCATTGGCAGGCCCGGCAGGAGAGGGGAGGGGGGAGGCGGGGGGGACGGGGGAAAGGCGGGAAGCCAGGCCGTCCAGGGCAAGGACGCGAAGGAAACTTCCCGTGCAGCCGCCAGGCTTGGCCTCCATGATCAGCTTGTACTCCGCATCAGTCACACGGAAGGACATCACCCTGTAGCGCGGGTTTTCCAGCATCTTTCCCATAATTCCGCCCTCCCTTGTTGAAAACCAAACATTCAAGAAGAGGCCACACCGGAACAGTGTGGCCGAGACTTCAATCTTCGGCTGCTTTCAGACCCTTGCCCTACGCCAGTATCACGGTGCCTTCCGGCGTCTCCTTCGCCAGCCAGGCGCGGATCAGTCCGACCGCCTCCTGCTGCCAATTGCCGCCGTCCGCTTCGTGGAGCGTGCACAGCGGCCCCTGTGGTCCCTTCTGAATCCGGAAGACGAACGCGCTTTCGGGTTGGTCCACCTCGTGGAAGGTGCGGTACGGGGCAAGCTTGACGGGGTTCGGGACGTCGACCTTGCCGAGGCGCGCGATGCCGATCTTGGCGGTCACCTCCTGCCCTATCCCGTCGTCCGTATAATCGACCGTGGTCTGATCGGACAGGGAACTCACCAGCTGCTGCAGCTGCTTGGTCGTCTCCGTCGGGACGAAGTACGTCTGCAGGGCCACGATGAACGACTCGACGTCCATGGCCTTGCCGAAGGGGTACGCCTTGGGCGTGCTCTGCGCCTCGAGGTAAGCATGACGCTCGAGCCACCCATCCATGACCGGCGACATCAGGCGGACGTTCACCGGGCTGGCCACGTGGACGATGAGGTGCTCCAGGGACAGGGCGTCCGGGTTCATCCTGAAGTAATCGCTGATCGCCGTCAGGCTCCCCACCTGGAAGGATTTCTGGGTGGGAGGGATGATGGCCTTAAGCGCCCCGTTGGCGATGAAGTATTCCCGCCCTTCCAGCTCGAACCTCTCCGGCCTGCCGAGCTCCAACACCTTCTCTATTGCTGCCTTGATCATAGTTTCTTGACCTCCCCTGCTTGTACCGACCTCAACGGCGTCGGCTCGGTTGAGAGCAGCGGGAACTGCTGCTCCGGGTTATACTCGGTCGCCTTGGCCTGGCCGCGTTCCTTGCCGACGAAGATCTGTGTCTGGAACGGCTTAGCGCAGGCCAGCGTGGACGTGCAGACCACCGCGACGTCGCAGGCCGTGCGGTTGGCGTTCGGCTTGATCTTCACCTTCAGCGTGATCGTGCGTGCCCCTTCGCCCGTGTTCGGGTCGACGACGTTGTTCAACGCGCGCGAAAATTCGTCGTCGAACCTCTCGATCGCCGCCCCTTTGCCCAAATTCGCCAGAGACACCAAATCCGACTCTTCCATCATGACTCCTCCTTTAGTTGATACCTGCTCACCACACACCATCAAAGTCCCGCTGTACGTCAACCTGCGAGGCCGTTTTATGTCCCTTTCGTACACGCCCACCGCCCGGAGGTACATCGCCGAGCAAGCTCTCACCGCCTCGGCGAACCTTCTCTCGTCACCCGCGGAGACGGCAGCATGGAGTTCGGATTCAGCCTCGCCGACATAACGTGCCGCATCCGGTCTGGATTCTGCCGCCCAGCCGAAGAATCCCTCGGGCAGGCAATCGTTCAGGATCTGCACCAGATCATTTGCCGCCCGGCTCATCCTCGCCTGTACCAGCTGGATCGGCGGAGCGGCGGGTTGGTCCGACGTTGAAATCCCGGTCGAGCAGTTCATCGCTTGCCTCCCTGAATAGCAGTGCAACCGTCATCCCGGCCACGCCGGCGGCGAGTCCCAGGAGCACACCCGAAAACACTCCGCTCCAATAACCGTCCGAAGAAACGAAAAGCCAAAAAGCGTCCAGCATCTCAAGACCCCCAATAACATCACATAGCCTGCGGTTGCTCCCCTGCCGAAAGCCTATCGTCTCCCCAGCCTCCACCGGTCGTTCGTGGTCTCCCGCTTACAGGTCCTGCTCCGGATCAGGTGGATCGGCGTTATCTTCTTCGCGACCTCGTCCTTTTCTTCGGGCGGCAGGACGCGGCCGGGGTCGTGAACATACTGCTCCGGCTTACTGATCTTCATGGCAGCGACTCTTTGCCAGAGGATCCTCGACCGCGACGACCTCACCGAGCTTGCCGGCGATCAGCATGAGGATCAGGCGCTTGATTTCTTCGGCGGTCACTCCCTCGGCCTGGATGGCTGCGAAGTCCTGTTCGTCGAAATCGAGAACAATGGAGGTAGGGGGGAGGGGCTGGACAACCGGCTCCAGCTTCCTGAGCAGGCGGGAAAGGGACGATGGTAAAGGCGGGAATGCTTCCTCTACCTCTTGGGAGGGGGAAGGGGAGATGCCGGCAGGCTCCGCGTCGATCAATTTGCCGGCGCCGGCAAGATGATCAACCCCGGATGCACTGGTCTCCGTTGCGGACTCGTTGCCCGCCACGGCCTTGCTCTGCATACCCTCCACGGTCCCTGCACTCACCTGATCCTCCAACCCCTTGTGCTGCCAGCACATTTCCCCCTCGTTTTTCACAGCGCGGGTGCAACCCGTTTTTCCGCAATGATGCTTTGCCAATTTGGTATCCTCCTGTACGCGTTCTCCCCGGACGACCGGGAGCGGCGCTCCCGCCTCGAGGGCCTCGATTTCCTTCTTATGACGGCGGCAGTACTCCTCGTCGCCGAGCATCACGATCCTGCACGGCCTGCCGTTATCCAGCTTCCCCTTGCAGTACTTCATCGGGGCCTTTTCCGGTTCAGTCGCCCCGCGCAGCGCGCCACGCAGCATCCTTTTCCTGAACAGATCCTCGTCGATGATCACGCCTTCACCCCTTCCACTCCCCGCCAACTCTTCTCCGTGCGCAACGGACACCCGACCAGGCCGCCGTACGTCCAGAGAAACAGAGCCTGACGCCATTTCTCGTTCTCCATGTCGCAGCGTCCCGACTCGGCGCAATCACGGCACGGGACCAGCATCACACCACCTCGGAATCTGCGGCAGGAGATCTGACGCCCGGAGGGTCACCGGCGCCGAGAGCCCGAAAACGGTCGGCGCTGAACGCTTGGCCGTCGCCACCCTCTTCGCGCCGGCACTTGTCGCAGAAACTCTTGAAATCTTGCTTCGATAGGACCTTGATCTGATCTTTGCCCGACACTCGCCACCTCCCGTAATTGGTCAAACCTTGGCAATCTCACCCGCCGCGCGAAGAAACTCGTTCGAAGCCTCGATCCTGCGCGACAGCCTGTCTATGATCTCCGCCTTCCCACGCTGCAACCCTTCCAGCCGCTCCTTCATTTTCCGAGACATCTCCAAAAGCTCGTCAACCCTCGCCGCACCGCTCACGCTGCCTCCCATTCGAAAAAAAAGGGGGGAGCACACACCGGGATTACTCCACGGACGCGTACTCCCCCCTTTCGGGACTATACCAGCGCGCGACAATGCCGCTACGGTGGGCCTTGGTAAGCTCCGCCGCCAACTCCTGGGCGCTCCGCTCATCTTCCGTGGCCGCAAAGCCCAAAACGCCCATGAAGACAGCCATGACCACAGTGAAGGCGAACATCTGCCTCTTTGAACGCTTCTTCAGATAGGCATGGCGGACCCTGCCGGTAACAACTTTCATGACGCCCCCCTCTTTCAAAACAATTAAAAGAAATTAAATATTAGGTTGACACTGCAGCCAAATCTGTAAGAATTCACCCGGGGCAGACCGTCCCGACCTCGTATCCCGCCCATAAAAAAAATCAGACACCGACCGCCTTAAGCTTCCTACTCTTGCGGGGGCGCGACTCGCGGAGCCGCTTTTCCCTCTCCCGTATCGCCTTCAGCGGATCCGGCTGGGACATCAGCAGCACCAGCTCGTGGTCGGTCATCATCTGCCCCTCCACCTCTCCGGAAGGATCAGGAGGGGGAGGGGAGGGAGACGCCGACCCGGCCAGCATCGGGGCCAGCAACTGAGCCACTCGCTCGGCGATCGCCGCTATGTCCTCGTGGTCCAAGGTCACGCCGCTTTACCTCCCGCAGCCTCGTCGACGTTCCAGGGTTCGCGCAGCGCGAAGCGGCGCAGCACCCTGGCGTCCAACTCCTCCGCATTCGAGAGCAACTCGCCGGCGGCCTGGCTGAATTCCCTGATCCGGGCCAAAGCCTGGATTTCAGGAGAGCATCTCTCGAGACGCGCCCTGTCCACCTCAACCCGGATACTGCAGTTGTCGAGCGGCAGGAAATCAATGATCATCTCGGAGATCCTCTCAAGCACGCTGCCGACCGCCGAGACGTTGGACCAGACGATCTTCCGGTTCAGGTGGGCTATCAACTCGCGCTTCTCCTTGCTTTCCCTGACCTTGGCCAGGTCGGACTTGCGCTTGACGAAGGCAGTCTTCGGGTAGTCCCAGTCGGAGGAACAATCCCAGCACACAAGCTCTCTGCGCTGTTCGTCGACCACCAGGTATGTCTCGCCGTGCCCACTGGGCCACTTGGAGACAGCCAGAAGCTGCCCTGTCGGCTTGAACCTGACCATGTCGCTGACAACTTCTTTAATCCGTTCCATCGCCAGCCCTCCCGACCTGCCCGCCCTGCAAGCGTTCTTTGTTTGTTTCCCTTCCCCGCTCTGGTATATTCGCCGTCACCAAAACTTAGAAACACCACCAAAGGAGAAAGGGAAGATGAAAACAGTTCCAATGATTGCCACGATGACTTGGTATCACCGAGAGGACTATCCTCGGCTTCTGGCACTTTTCAGTGACCGTCATAAACTGCACGAGATCTACGATGAATGGTTACAAGCAGCGGAGACCGGTTTCACGAACTTCGAGAAAAAGGGTCACCGGGTTGTAAAGGTCTTCATTCGTCCCGACGAAATTCAGGAGTACTGCCGCACCAGAGGCTTGAGTGTCGACGCAGCAGCTCGAACATCTTTTGCCAACGAGCGTCTCAGAGAGATGCACGAACGCGGTGAGATCACGCTTTTCTGATAAATTCCCCACAATAACCCCCTCTAAGCCCCGCCCTCCGGACGGGGTTTTCTTTTTACCCTTTACGCCGCCTTGTCCGGCACATGATGGTTATTGTCGATGCACTTTTTTTGCTGCCTGGCGTAGACCCGGTCGAGATCTTCAGGGGAGTGAATGCCGGATAGCAGCAATTCGAACTCCAGGATCTCGATGCCGCGCTTCACGTCGATGATCTGCTCCATTTCCTTTTCAAACGTCTCCAGGTAGTCGGGGCGCTGCCGGAAATTGGCGTCGGAGAAGCGCTCCGAAAGCCGTTCAGCTGCTTCCGCTGCCTCAACCATCTCTTTGCGCAGCCGGGTCACGATGATGGCCGGGTCGCGCCGGATGTTGTTAAGGTCTGGGAAAAGGCGCAACATGATGTGCTGGCGGATCGGGCAGGACTCGCAGTGGTGGATGAGGATTTCGGGAGCGTCGAGCGCTTCGGCTATCTTAATAAGAGTTTGCGGATCTGGCCCACCCTTCAATTCATCGTTTTCAAGCTTGGATATTGCGCTTTTGGACAGGCCCAACAGGCCCCCCAAAACTTCTTGAACCATCCCCCGCTGCTTCCGCACTTCAGCAATCTTCTGTCCTAGCTGCTTTCCCATCGTTGGTCCCCTTTGCGAGAATCCTCATGTTTCCTTTTCGTAATCTTTTACTCTCTTAAAAGTAGACTGTCAACAAATTAAATCTACTAAAAAGGGAATTATGTGTAGAGATACACGCTAAGGCTACTTTTAAGGTACTGAAAACATTAATGTATCTATTTTGGAAACATGTTTGCTTTTAGTGGAAAAATAATTTAAATTTCGGGCATGAATGAAATCAAACGCGACATAGGCTCACGCCTCCTCCAAATAAGAAAAGAACTTGGTCTCACCCAGGAGGAGATGGGCAACCGGCTTGATAAGGGGAAGGGTTCTGTGTCTAAATACGAGAACGGCGACGCTGAGCCACCATATGAGACGCTTGAAAAATATGTAGAGATGTCGGGCAAGAGTTTTAACTGGGTATTTACTGGCGTTCAGGAGGTTTTACACCGCGACACCCATCGCAACACTATCCATGCAGGTGAAGCGCAAGAGGGATATGTGTCTGTCCCCCGCTACGAGGTATCTGCAAGCGCTGGGGGCGGAGCCGTTGTGGAGAGCGAGCAGGTTGTTGACTATTTAAAATTTAGCGTCAACTGGGTGCAGACTGCCCTAGGCGCTAACCCGAACCGACTCGCGTTGATCAGCGTTGTTGGCGACTCGATGAGCCCCACCTACAACGACGGGGACCTGATCCTGGTGGACACCTCGGAGGGGCGGCCGCGAAGCGATGCCGTCTATGTCATCCAGCACGACTCCTGTCTTTGGGTGAAGAGGCTGCATTTCCACTTTGACGGATCAATCGCAGTAATAAGCGACAATCCGCGCTATCCAGAGCAATCAATCACTGGAGAGGCGCTTGACCGGTTGCGTATAGTCGGAAGGGTTATGTGGCGCGGCGGCAGATAGGTGAGGTGGCCATTGATGAAGATTGTAGGAGGGATTGTGAAACGATTACTGGCGGTGCTTCTAATACTTTGCTTTTGTGGGTGCGCTCCGGTGAAACCCAACCTGACAAGAGCAGACTGGCTGAATATGTCCACCCATACCTTTAAAAAAACCAACGTCAACGATGTCCTGACACTTGGAGAGCGGGTTTTGCTCCTCGCTGACCCGAGTGACGTGCAGACCTATCACCTGCAGAATAAGATGGTGGGGAGTAGGAGGTACCTGGTTTACATGGTGATAGCCGCATCGTTTGGAAGTTACAACTTCGACCTCACGGCAATACAAAAAGGGGAAGATGTTGAGTCCACCCTTTTCATAGGCCATTCGGCACAACCGGTCATGCCCATGGTGACGGGCGGAGAGGGTGGAATTGGCGCCACAGCGGGGGCCGGAATCGCTAATATTGGCAGCCCTATCCCACATAAAGACACCTACCAACTATTTTTCTCCAGGATCGAGTCTATGCTGAACGGTTCCGAGTGGAAAACATGTGATGAAGTAAGGGAGAATACAAAGAATATGTACTCTGAAGCATTATGTACGCTTGCTGACGACAATATCCCAGAGGGTGCCAAGTTGAGCAAAAGAGCAGCGGAGTTGTATGCTGCAAAGAAAACAGCACAAATCCGTTAAGAAATCTATGTCAATCCGACCCTATAAAGATAAAGAGACCGGGCTGATCGTCCCGGGCAAGTTCATCATCGAGTACTACCCCCAGGGACGCAAGGGCGCACAGGTGCGGCAGACGGTGAGCGGACTCACCTTGGCCCAGGCGCAGGCCATGGAGCTGCAGCTGCGCCGGCAGTACGCGCCCGAGGTGAAGCACGATCCTAAGGTGATCGACGTGGTCCCGGACTGGCTCAAGGATGCCTCGCTGGAATACGCACCCACCACCATGACCGACATCGGCTACGCGCTCAAGAAGCTCCTGGAGCACTTCGGCCAGTGGAAACTCTCCCGGCTCAACCTGGAGCTCTTCCAGGCTTACATGCGCAAGCGCATGACCGACACTTGGCGCCCCGTGGTCCACAACCCTGACCCGGAAAAGACCTACGCGCCGGCGAAGCCGATCGGGAAGCGGCGCATCAACACCGAACTGAAATACATGGGGCTCTTCATCAAGTACTGCGTCAAAAAGCACCACATGCTGCCGCTGCCGTTCCAGATCCCCAAGTTCCAGAAGCTCCCGAAAACCCAGAAGGTGCTCCCGTCCATGAGCGAGGTGGACTCCCTGCTTCTCCACTGCCACGCGGACGCGCGCCTGGCCGTGCTGCTGTACCACGACGTGGGCCTGCGCAAGACCGAGGCGCTTACCCTGCGCGCCGAGAACGTGCTCCTCGATGACGACGTGATGCTGGTGAAAGGGAAGGGGGACAAGGAGCGCTTCGTGCCGATCGTGTCCGAGCAGCTGCGCGGCGAGCTGGAGAAGAGGTTAGAGGCGAGGAATGAAGGCTATGTCCTGATCAGCCCCCGGACGGGAGGTCCTTACAAAGACCTGAGGAAGGCAATAGAAGGTGCGGCGGAAAGGGCGGGCATCAGCAAGAATATCTACAACCATCTTTTCCGGCATGCCAACGCCACCAACCTCCTTGAGGCCGGCGCCGACCTGGAGACCGTGCAGCACAACCTGGGGCACGCCGACATCAAGACCACCCAGATCTACCTGCACACCAAGCTGCAGCACCGGATAAAGGAAAGCCGGAAGTTGGAAAAATACCGGCAGGAGCAAAAGACCAGGCGCAACGTAAATATAAAATCTAACAACGGTTAGCAAAGGAGAACTTCAGATGGCAATACTCCCACAGTCGGTTGAAAGGTTGGCGCACATTGGAGCTAATGTTGAAATTTCGAGTGAAGCTGGGTACCTACCCGCCTCCATTGAAAAAATACTCCACATTGCCGTTGGCAGGGGATCACACGTTACAATTCATGCAGGCCGGTATCTCCCAGATACTCTTGAACGCTTTGCACAGATTGGGCGGGGAAATGTAACTATAAAGGTTTAAGCCAAATAGGCGCCAGCCAAAGAGTAGGGTGACAATGGATAAATATAGGAGTTTTAGATGGCTCTGATGGTTCGCGGTTCCGCTTTTTATTTTGGCGATGCAGTCGCTTCAGATAACGCGTCATTACCTCTTTTTTATCGATGGGTGAAAGGGAGGGGGACCGAAGCGCAGTGGCCATTTGTTGTGCGCGAAGGTGAGGTTGAAATAAAGCGGAATCTTTTCTGCGATATCAATGCTACCCATTTTTATGGCATCTTTCTGTCTGCAAGAAATGCGGAGTTTCAGCATTACGTCCGTAGAGATGGTAATCGTGTCATCGTTGAAGCAAGAGCAACAAACGGCAACCCACCGGTAGAGATGAACTTTTTCGCCATCCGTCTTGATAGTAATGCCGGCTTATTTTCGCACTACCTTGGATCTTATCGGTTCCAGTCGTTCTTAAAGGATCTCTGGGCAACCTATCGCCGATTTGTGGAAATAACTAAGGCTGAGGAACTCGCTCAGTTAGCCGGTGGAGATCTTGATGTTGTCGATAGGCAATATTCTATACGGGGGAAATGTAATCACGGGCCATTATATGCGCCTGGCACATTTGAGAACCTCGTTGAACGCCTTACTTCAATATCCAAAGTCAGTATGTCGACTTACGAGGTAGATGGAGAAGCGGATAGAGCCGTAAGTCCCAACTTAAGGTCATTACACAAGGAATATCGGCTGACTGAAGTTCCAATGAACAATGAATCTAAAGGTTGGCTTAGCAGAATAAGGGCGGAAACCCTCCGTACGTTGGCTTCAGGAAGAACAGTGTATAATGGCAGCGTAACGGGTGAGGATGCTAACGGATTGCAATTAACTATAGATTTTGAGAATACCCTTGAAGACTATTTAGAGTTCCAGTATGATGATATAGGTACATTTGAGGTGAACAATATTTTGAATCACGAAATTATTCGTGAAATCATTACAAAGATGCAAGATGGCATCCTCTTCAGACCAATGGGGTAAAAAATGATTTTCCTGGGGACAAAAAAAAGACGATATGTATTTATGACCCTCGTCTTTTTTTGTTTCATGTCTACAACCTTTAAGACGTTTTCTGAGCTTAGACTTAGCTTAGACTCCATCTTCTCAGGGTTGTTGGCGCTTACAGGGTTCGTCTTTACTGCCAGAACTTTTATAACCTTCAAACTAAACGATATGATTTACGGTAATCCTGAATACCGTATTTATGTAGAAAAGTTAAAGAAAGAGGGTGCGTATAAGCGAGAGCTTTATGATCCACTGAAAACAGTAGATGGAAACTTAGGTACTGCTACATACATGTGCTTATGGGCAACTATCCTGTTTATCATCGTTGCATTCTTTCCAAAGCCTATCACCCAAGACCTTGGCAATAGACTCAAAGCTGACTTTGTACATGAAGTCTTAGGCAATCTTTATCTCACCGAGTTCATCTCTCCAAAATATTTGCTTCCGTTAGCCTATAAACTTTTCACAGATGCAACCATGGTGTACTTCGGGTTTTGTCTCTATCAAATGGTAATAACTGCAAAATCTCTCCATAAAAATATATCTGATATCGTTGCCCGTTGGGAAGCTGAGTATAATGAAACTCCAAAAGTGCCGCAAGAGCCGCCTGAGAGGTAGCCTCAGATTACATTTACGGCCGGGGTGAAAGCCATGTCCCAGACGCAAAAGACGCTAACCAAGGAATGGAATTAGTCATAATTGTTAATAAAAGCGGTAGCTTATCCTTAAAGACAACGCCCTGGGGGTCTAGTGGTCGCAAGTTCGAATCTTGTCGCACCGACCAAATAACAGGGGGTTACGGGTTGTCCGTGGCCCCCTGTAAATCTTTTTACTCCTTACAATTCCCTACATCCCCGATCGCAGTATAAAGATTGCTCCCCTCCCTTTCTTAGTAAAAGTCCTTCAGGAAATTTGAAAGTGTCGCCGCGTTAGCATCCGTTGCCGACAGCCCACGAATGAGGACAGCAGCGCCGAGAGTTGCATTGGTGCTGGCCCCGGCGATGATGTTTGCCCAGAGGGAAGCAGCCAGTTTTTTGCTGGTGTACGCCGAGGTTCCACTCAGAACCCCGTTGACGTAGATGGAGCCACTTACGCCCGTCGCAAGAAAAGCGTTGCCGTCCATCGCCACAGCGGGAACGGAGCTAAGAGTCTGGACAAGCGAACTGGTGTCGTTCCGCATGTAGCCGTAGGTAGTGTCCGAAGTGTCGTTGTAAATGATCTGAGCGACGGTCTCTGTTGAGCTGAATACCTGATTAGGATTCAGCGCCATGAGTGTTACATTGCCCGGAGCACCTACCGCGGCCGCACCAGCCAAGATGCAGCGGCTATTGATCGGGATCGCCGCGGCCGGCTGTATCTTCTGCCCGTTGGAGGTTTGCGCGGTGACAAACGAGTAGGTTGTGGTGTCTTTGGTGACAGTTCCGGCGGTCACCAAGGCGTCACCGCCGTCATTGGCAGGATTGAAAAATTTGGTGATCGCGCCGGCGTTTTCGGCAATGCCGAACTCTGCCCCGTAGACAAAGCAATCGGCCAAGTCGAATCCCGCGTACATCAGGAAACTCAGCAGTTCCTGACATCTGACCTCGCTGGGGATGGTGCCACCGCCGGCCAGTACACGAGCCTTATGTGCTGCGAATGCCGCGTAATGCGGCAGCAGTTCACCGCTAAACGTCTTGTCCGATTTCAATTTCAAGCCCATGTAGTTCTCCTTTTAGAAACTCGCTGTGAGATTAATAATGTTGAGGGTGATTGTGCTGTAATTGGCAGTGCTCTCGTAGAGGACGCCATACCGGTCTTGGGTAAAAACCTCAATGTCCGAATATGCTGCGACCCCCGCCGTGACTTCAAATTTGTGGTTGAAGTTGACGCCGTCGTAACTCGACCACAGGTGCAGGTGAGTTCTGGATCTTGTCAGGCCCTCCCCGATCGGCGCGGAAAAGAGGAATTTAGGAACGGCAGTCTTCACGTCATACGATGGGTTTATGATCGAGTGCTGGCACAACACAGACTCAATCCCTACTGCTCCTGAGTCCGAAGATTCATGCCTGTAAAACGTGGTACCCCCGTCCTTGGAATAGGAAAGCCCCTTCCGGTAATCGAGCCCGTCCAGCCGTTGATACAGTATCACCTCCCCCCCCGCCAGGCTTTCGACGGGATAGCACTCGGAACTGCGCGGAATGGGGGAAACGGCGCCATAGGTTATGGTGTCGCCCCCATCGTCGGAGTACAGCAGAGCGGACTTCGCGGAGAGTGTGCTTCCGGGGTAAGTTGAATCCGCCGTCCAGAGGGGAATGATGATCCTCCCGGCGTGCGCGCCCCCCTTCAACTGGATCGCCTTGCCGGGTCCGGGGGCCATGCAATAGCGACGGTCCGCCGGGGTAGCTGCCGTTTGATCCTCGGCGACACTCCACGTTGTGCCCTGGTCATCGGAGTATTGCCGCATGAATTTGACATCGGTGTTGTCCGTGTAGCGGCTGAGATACCACACCACGACGCGGCCGGCATGAGCCCCGCTCCGTATGTATATGGCGCACGGGTTGATTTTGGAGAGGGCGGGGTCTCCGGCGACGCCTTGGGCAATGACTGTTATCGCCCCAAGTGTGACGGAATTGGCAGCGGGGTCATAGGTTATGCGGCGGCAGACGATATCCATTCGAGCGAAGTCGTCGGTCGAGTCGCGGCGTTCGCAGATGGCGAGGTACACGGTCGCTGTGATCCTCACCAAAACCGGCGCTCTAAAAACGGGAGCACCGTCTGCTACAGAGTCAAAGATAGTGAAGGCGGTGTTTTCCGCGCTCCCCACGGCAAGCCGAGCGTCCATGTGCTCATAAAGGAGCGCATGAGGGGGCGTTTGTGACGGAGCGGTTTCCACCACTTTGCCCACGACAAGAGCCCCATCAGCCGTCAGCGTCAACGCCACGTTTCCGGCCGCGTCCTCTACTCTGAACAGGTCCGTAGTGGCATCCAGTACCGGGGCTGTTTCCTCCAGATCCGCGACGGTTGACTGAACTGACTGATCAAGCCCGGATATGAAAACTCCTCCATCCGCGCGAACCTCGAAGAATGGAACATCCGCACTGTCCGTCATCAAAAGGAGGCTGCTGGTGCCCGTTTCCTTTGACACGACCCCCTTCATCGGTGCAAGGTCCTGCTCGACTATGGCGATGCGGTCAAAGGACGACTGCTCCCACGATCCCGCGCCGGAAGCCCCGATTTTGCGGTAAGTGCCGTTGTTGGCGGGCAGGGGGTCGTTGGTAACAAGCCCTGCAGTTTTTTCAGGGTAAGCAAGATCTGCGAACAACAGCGACTGGGTAGCATAGGCAACAAGGGATGAACTCTGCCCCACCTCTACCGCGCCGACCCTGAGACCAAACGAGTCAAGTGCCTCCTGTTGATCAGCGACTATTGCAGCAGTCGTTGCTGCGCTAATGCTCGCCAGATCGGCATACCCCGCAGCCTCCGCTGCGCTGACACTGGCAGACTCGGACAACGCCACGACACCTTCCATGCTGGGCATATCGACCCGAAGTGCCCAGGTGACGCCGTTGACCGGAATGGCGCCCACGTTCGGTTTTTGGGCCCGGTAGGTGAATTCGCCATAGTCTACGACGTCTCCCGGGGCATAGTTGACCGAGTTGTCCCACTCTCCGCGGTAATTAAAGTTGTACCGGTCGTCAAAAATCTTATACAGGACGTCCGTCGGCAAAACACCAGGCATAATCTCTCTCCTCTTAATCGTTCAGGTATATTTCATCCCGGTACTCGATGCCGGTCAGGGTGGCGTGCATGGTGTCGGCGGCTCGGCGGGCTCCGAGGCAACGGTACTTCATCCGCTCTTCGGTCACCTTGCACAGGACATAGGGGTGCTCGTAGTAACCGCTGTCCGTCAAACCAGCGGGAGCGGGGAGGGTGGTCAGGTCGGCGCCGGTCAGGGGGCCGGTCCAGGTGTAGAGGGCGCCGTCGGTACCCCAGACGGTGAGCTGGTAGGTGACGCCTTCCTCCGGGGCGAAGGGCTGGTCCAGTTGCACGCTCACCCCTTTGGTGACGCTCACCAGCCTGCCCGAGATGCTGAAGTCCTTGGCCTGGGAGGCTACGAGGAACACGTCGCCCACTGACACCTCTATGGAATCGATGCCCGCCTCGAGGCTGATCATCGCGCCTACGTAGCGGTTCTGACGCAGCATGTATCCCATCAGGTCCATCACCTGCGACTCCCGCGTGACGCCTACCTGAACGGGAAGGTTTTTCACTATCGGATACTCGCTCCCCTGCACGTCCTCGAGGCTGATGTCCTGCATCTCGTAGCTCGCGCCCTCGTTGACGAACGAGGTGGTGAGGATGTTGGCGCGGTCGCTGCGCGGGATCGGAGTTACGGTGACGTGGTTGGAGTTCCCCTCCCCGAACACCTGCCGGTGCGTCGCGGCCTTGTCGATCCATACGCTGTACTTGCTCCCCTTCTTCATGAGGTTGCCGCGGGCCGTCTGCGCGGTCCTCATGGCGAGGCTCCAGAGGTCGGTAGAGAAGTCTACGACGGCGTCGAACAGGTGGCGCGGCGCACCATCCTTCAGTTCCATGTTCCAGGCGTCCCACTCCGCAAACGCCTCCCAGTCGATGCTGTTCTCCGTGATCCTGCCGTGACTTCCCTCTATCAGCATCCAGGCGACGGCCCAGGCGGTGTGACGGCTGACATACGGGCAAGCATTTTCGTTGAACAACATGACCGTAGTACCGTTGGGAATGGCTTCCGAGTCCTGGACGTAGATGTATGTCTGCTCGCCGGCCGCCTCCCAGCTGTGAACGCGGAGGTAGTGCTTTGTCAGCAGGCGGTCCGGTTGCGCGAACCCTGCGGAGTCCATGCGCACCATCCAGAAATAGGTGCCGTCATGTGCGGGGAGTGCGGCATTGACGGTGATCCTCCGCATGCCCGCCACTACGACGCCGTTGACGATGGTGTACTCCGTCACTACGGAATCGCCCGCCGTGGTCGTGTCGAAGCGGAGGTGAGCGGCAGGAACGGTAAGCGGTGCCCCGGTAGCTATGGAGGTGACGCGAGGCCTGCCGCCGTAAAGCCGGTCCGTGGCCATGGCGCGCACGCCGATGAGGGAATGTGCCGGGTACGCCAGTTCCCGGTTGATGATCTCCGCATAACCCCGAAGGTACACGTCATCCTGCCAGGTGATTTCCGTATGGTCGGTGGTGGTTCGCCAGATGCGGAACTCGTAGTCGTTCTCAGGTAAATTCTGGATCTCTATCTGTTTTGTCACTATGTGCATCGGGTTGCGGAGATCGGCACTGATGCGGAATTGCCCGTCAACCGAGGAAGTATCAAATGACAGGTTTTCGATGCGGACGTTGTTAACTCCGACGGTTCCGCCTTCTGAATTTTCAACACCTACGGCAATGACATATTTGCCCGCTGCAAGCCCTTGAATGGATATGTCGCGGCTCGCTTCACCAATAGGGGGAGACTGCACCATGACTAAGGTGGTCCCGTCATCACCTGTGGACTCGTAGCGGGTAGGATACCCTGCGTCAAAAACGTCTACGGTGACCCACGACAACTTGCCGGACAGTACAACTGGCGCATATTTGATCACCAGCCGTGCCCACCTTATTGCGTTCGACGAAACAACCAGTTTGAAGCTGACGGCTTTGATATCTACTTCAGCTTCAAATGCCGTAACAGGGGTCTTTGATATGTCGTAGCCAGCATCATAATCCGGGTAGTAGGCGACCGGCATAGTACCTGTGTAAGGTTTGGCGGTGTTGTCGTTGACGTAATACGCTCCGTTGCCGGGTACGCTGCCTACTGGTGTCGTTTTCCCCTCATCTGTGTACGCGTTGAAAGTGACTGCGTCACTGGTGAGCGTTCCCAACTGAGAACAGTAATACGTGACGCCCCCCACATTGATTTGAAAATCCGCCTCAGGTGAGATCCGGTCGGCAAAAGCTGCGCCCGTGTCCGTCAAGGTAAATGGGTTCTCGCCACCACTGAAAGACCCATAGTTCCGGTGAATCCATGGGTGGTTCGTGGCAAAATGAGGATCAACAGTTGGAAGGGCCAGCCATTCAACATCGCCGATAGCCCTGTACTGCACGGAAAACTCCACATCGTGCGGAATGGGGGTGCCGGCGGGGAGTTCATAGATGCCGTTTGGGGCGGTGATCGTCAGCCGGACGCCGGAACAAGCACCCTTCGTTGCGAACTGCACGGACTGCTCCGGGGCCGTCGTACTGGCATCGAAAGGAATCTTGGCCGCGCTGGAATATTGCAGGTATACCCTGTCGAACATGTCGATCGGTAGCTGCTCGTCGTCTCCCGGACGATACACGGGCGCCGTGTTGCGGTACAGGGAGATATCCGTGTCGTTCAACTGCAGCCTTTGGAAGCGCGTTACCCTCCCGACACAGGGGCAAAGGAGCATGTCCAGATACTCGTTGTTCGCCCCGTCGAACCACGTCTTTTCCGAGATGATCTGCCCGCCGACCTTCACCCGCCCGAAAATGACCGCCTTGGACAGCCCCTGCCTCGTCTCGTTGATGATGCCGTCCCAAGTGTAGGAGCGGGAGTCGGCCAGGTCGCCGCCCCATCCGGAGATCTGCGGCACATCCGGCTTAAGCGGGGCTACGGCATTCAGTATCAGATTGCCCGCCATGCTGACCGCGGTGCCCGCGACTGCGCCCCATGCTGCGGCAGTCCAACCTGCGGCCGCGCCACCCGCTAGACCATATGAGTAGACACTCGCAACAACGGAGACAATCGTTACAACAATTGCACCAATGATGCGCCCCACATTGCCGTCCGCAACCGGCAGCGGTTCACCTTCCCCGGGAGTGTAGCAGTAGAATCCGATGATCTGCGGCGTGTAATCCTCGATGCGAGATACAACCACCCCTTTCTTGGGGAGCGCGTGGAGCAGGGCAAGATCCGGGGTGACGATGGCGAGGTGGAAGCGGCTGGCGTGCCCGTGCGAACGGATCAGCGTCACGGCGAACGGCTGGGGCTCTTCAAGCAGCGTCCAGTCGTTGCCGGCAGCCTCAACTGCGGTCGCCGCGCCGAGGGCGGTTTCCTGCCGCTCCGGCAACTCTATTTGCAGCCCCATGTACACCTCGCGCACAAGGCCGTAGCAGTTCAGGCCGATAGCGGGATCGCTGCCGCCGAGGGCGAACTGGATGCCTATCAGGTCCTGCCAGTCGCGGGTGCAGGTGATTACAGGTTTTTTGCTCATGCCATGTACCCCGCTGCCCGCATGTTCGCCAGGAGCGTGTTGTGCCTGGTAACCAGGTCGTTATGGTCGCCCGCAAGGGTGGAGAACGCGGTGACCAGGTCGTTATGGTTGTTCTTGAGAATGTTGAAGGCGTCAACCACCGCGTTCAGGTCGGTGACCAGCGCTCCGATATCGCCTTTCAGTTCGTTGATGAGCCCCTGCTCTGCCGCCGTGTAGGCCGCCCCCGCGTCCGCTGCCGCAACGGTCACCGTCGAAGCTGCCGCCGTGGCCGTAGAAGCTGAAGCCGCCGCAGTTGACGCGCCATCAGAGAGCATGGATGCGATGAGATCCTTCTGCACGTCCCGGGTGTACTTCTCGGCTTTTTTGAGCACCCGCTGCTCATTACTCTCCCTGTCGAACACTCTCATACGAACCCTCCGCCGCCGGGGATACCCGGGAAAGAGTTGAAGCGCCTCACGTTCGCGTGGCGGTCGCAGTCGCCAAGCTTCTTGGTGCAGGAATCGGGCGCTCCGGCGACAAAGCCGGCTGGTGCAACATAGCTGCCGTTAGCCATCTTCAGCCAGCAGCCTTTGCCCTTGTAGCGGTTCCAGCAGAAGTCGCGCAGGAACTTTTCGTGCAAAAGCTTCGTGGTGAACGGGTTGAACATGCCGAGCTCGAGGGTTATGTGTTCCGCGGTGATCGCGCCGACCTGTATGATCTCCAGAGTCTCCTCGTAGACCACGGCGCCCTGTTCGACGCTCCATATTTTGAAGGTGATGGGCTGTCCGTCGATGCCGGGGTTTTCCTTGATTTTGGTACCGAGCACCCCGGCGATGTTGGATACGGTCATGCTGACGGTGGCGACTTCCCCTTTCCCGTCGTCCCGCAGTTCCTCAACCGTGACCGGGAACGACTGGTAGGTGTTTCCGTCGGCGACCACCGGGGTGGGGCAGGGGGTCAGGTGGTGCACGTCGCCCGGAGCCAGCGTCACGTCGAACAGCGGCACCCAGGTGCTGGCCTCGTTGAAATTGCGGTGGTCGTTGTTGGGAATCAGGATCATCAGACTTCCTCGATGGTGAATTTCGCCATCCAGCGGCCATGTGCCCTCGGGTTGGCTTTGATAACGATATCCTCGTCGACGATGCGCCCCAGAAGGAGGACGGGCTCGATGCTGCCGTCGGCGAGCGGTAAGGTCGATTCGTACGGGACGAAGTAAAAGGTTTTGGAGCCGTTGCCGTCCAGCCAGGCGTCCAGCATGTTCTTCTGATCCAGGGTCAGACTGGTCCATTCGTAGGGGAACGTCCGCCGGGCCACCGGGTAGCGCTCGCGCTGGTGCGTATAGCCGGAGGCCGCCTGGAACTTGACCTTGGGAGCCTTGCGCACCGGCGCATAGCTGGCCAGGGTAGGGGCGGGCAACAGGTCGAAAATTTCGTTTTGCACCTCGACAGGCATCAGAAATTACCTCCGGAGGACATGGCGTTGCGGAAAGAGGGGTCGCTTTTCATCTTCTTCAGAATCACGTCGCAGATAAGCTTCTCTCCATCGAACCTCGGCGACGACTGCTCGGCCTCCATCTGCTGCCCGGTCTGGTTGATGACGTTCACCTGGACGTTGCCGGGCCTCGCGTTGTTGGCAAACTTCTCGAAGAGCTGGTTCTGCTCGATGGAGAGCACCCGCTCCTTCCGGAGCAGCACGGCGGGCACCTCGTCCGAGGCCAGCCCGCCGAAGTGGAACCGGGGAACCATGACCTTGCCGCCGTCGTGCAGGATCAGCCCGCCCGAGTGTGCATACGCGACGGACCCGCCGCCGGTCATGCCGCCACCGCCACCACCGCCACCACCCGCAGAGGCCGCGGGGCTGCTGAACATCGAGCCGATTCCCGAAATGATTCCTTCCGCCGCCTGCTGCGCCAGGATGCTGGATATGGCGCGCTGGATGGAACTGAGGAAGGATGTGACGTAATCGCCGAAGCTCTTGAGCTTCCCCTGCATGGCGTCGAAGAAGAAGTCCGAGAAGGCCTGCTCCATCCCCTGGGCCGTGGCCTGGGCCAGACCCTCCATCTGTTTGAAGCCTCCCCCCAGCTGCTTCACATAGGACCTGAAACCCTCCGCGAGGCCGCCGGCCATGTCGTCGGACAGGTCCCGCAGGGCCAGCTCGTACTGGAGCAGGCTGTCCCGGGTCCCGGCGATGGCGTCGCGCTCCTGCAGCCATGCCTGTTCCGCCGCGGGCCCCTGCTCGGCCAGACGCGCCAGTCGCTCTTCCTGCCCGGCCAGTAGCTGCCGGGTGAGGCGCACCCGCTCACCGGCTGCGACCTCCGCGGAGATGCCGCCTCCCTTTTCCTGATAGTCCACCTGGGACAGCTGATAGGCTATCTCGGCCTCGCGCTTCTTGGCGTTGTACACGTCCAGGATCTGCAGCTTCCTGTTCTGCGCGGCCTGGTAGATCTCCGGCTCTTTGGCAGTGATGGTGGCGAAATCGACCCCAGCGTCCTCAAGCTTCTCTATCGATTCGAGATAGAACTTGTCCTGGGCGGCGAGCTGGCGGTCGAGCTCCGACAGGGAATTGCCTGCGATCTGCTCGTCGACGGTGCGCAGGGCGTCACGGACCTTCTCCGCCGCGGCGATCCGCTTGGCCTCCTGTTCGGCCCGCTTCTTCTCCTCGTCCGCCTGCCGGTCGGCGGCGACGGCATCGAGCTGCTGCTTCCTGAACCCTTCGAGCTTGGTTTTATTCGCGCCAGGCTTGAGCAGCAGCTCGTCAAAGCTCTTGTTGATATCGATGACGCGCTTGTCGAAGGCGTCCATGCCGGGCTGCGCCTTTTGTGCTTCGGCTGCGAGGTCGACGTAGATCCTGCGCCATTCTTCCCGCAACTGCTTGGCCCTTTCCAGCCGCTTAGCCGCCTCCTGTTGATCGTCGGCTTTATTGTCGGGGCCCGCGAGGTCGAAGGGAGCCTTGCCGGTGTCCATTACCTGCCGGGCCTTTTCCTCGTTCACGTGGATCTTGTAGTTCGGCGCGGAGTAGCGGTCGGCAAGGGAAGGGGTCGCCAACCTGATTGCTCCGGAGCGCATCATCTTTACGATCTGGTCGTCGGTTGCGTCCGGGTACTTTTTCAGAACCTCGCGAAGCTGCGGCCCCTGGAACTGTTCAATGTTGCGCGTCCCGTCCGCTTTCCCCCTGATGTCGTCGGCCCGCTTGGAAAGCTGGACGTTGTCGTAGCCTCTCGATGCCGCAGTCCCAAGGCCGAGCACCGCGACAACCGCGGCCAGCGCGGAAGGGTTGGTCAGCAGGCGCATCAACAGGCCGCCCTTGGCGACCGCTTCACCCGCCTTGATGGCCTTGAACAGCCCGTCGACGGCAAGGGCGATCTTGCCGACACCCAGGGCTATGGTGGCGTACATGGCGGGTTCCGCCAGCTTCGCCCCCCACTTGACGGCCGATTCCATGATGATGATCAGCTTCTTCAGGTCGTTGGCCAGCTCGCGGATCCGCGCCGCCACTTCCGGTTTGACCTCGATGTCGATGATCTTGCCCGAGGCGTCACGGGTGACTTCGGCCACTTCTGCCGTGAGCTTGATGACTTCCTGCCGGATGAAATCGAACAGCGGCTTGGAGCCTTCTCCCAGAGCGCGCTGCGCCACGTCGCGGAAGTTGGACCAGGCCCCATCCCATGTGCTGGCGAATGCTTCGGAGGCGTAAGAGAAGCCGTCCAGCCGCTCCTTCAGTTCCTTGGCTAGGGTGCCCTGCTCGCGCCACTTCTTGACCATCGCGTCGGTGATGCCGAGCGCGGTGGCAAGGGAGGATGAGGCGGGCGATATGCCCCCCTGGATCAGGTCGCGGGCCTCCTGCTTGACCTGGTTGGTGTTGAGCCCTAAGGCTTTCACCGAATTGGTGAGGAGCCCCGTGATCTCCAGCGTCTCCTGAAAGGTCATCTTGGCTGAAAAGGCCGGCGCCAGTATCCCCTGGTAGACCTCCACCAGCTCGGTATAGGAAGCGGAGGTGAGCATGCCGATCTTTTCCAGCTCGCGCTGCGCCTCCACGGAAAGCTGCTGCGAGGCGTTCCACTTTTCCTGCCCCTGCAGCACGCGCCCCTGCTGGTCGGTGATCACCCCCATGGAGGTCATGATGGCGCCTATACCGAGCTTGGAGGTCTCCAGGGTCTTGTTGTAGTCGATCCCGTATTCGGCCATCTTTTTCGCGAAGGCGAGGGCGCCGAAGATGGCCGCCATCTGCACCATCTGGCCCAGCATGGAATGGGCGCGCTGCGCCTGGTCGTGGACCTGCTTCATCCCGCCCGCGCCCTTCGCCCCGGCATCCTGGAGCGCCTTTCCGGCCGCGTCGCCGCCGGCGGCCATCCCGGCGGTCTGGGCCTGCAGGGTGGACAGGTCTTTTTTCAGTGCGTTGAAAGCCGCGTCGGTTTTGCTGATCGCCTCGATGATCAGCTGCAGTTTCATGTCGGGATTGGCCACTTGAACCCTCGTACTGGATGGTTACTTCAAAACTTCGATTTCCCTGCTGCAGGCGTTGCAGTCGTTGTTCAGGCCCGCCTCGCGGCAGGATGCGCAGTAGCTGTCCTCGGGGGTCAGCGGCTTCCCTTCGGGGACGCCCAGGAAGGCGCAGACAGCCTCCCGGAACACCATTTCCCGGCGACGGTGCCGCAGGTACGGCTCGCACTCGGCAAGCGTGCAGCTGCGGTAGATTTCGCGCTTCCTGGTTATGTCTCCTGCAGCGAGGATGCAGACGAGTTCGTCGACCCAGTTGCCATTCCCGCCAGTTGCAGCCACTTCGCCATGATCCCGGTCAGCCTGTCGAAAACTGAGCCCACCGGGTTGCAGAGCAAAAAATCCTCCACCACCCGGACCGCCGTCTCGATATCGACGTGCTTGCGCAGGTGCGCGGCCGTGGCTTCCAGGTCCTTCTGGTCCACCTCGGTACCGGCGGGAATGAGCAGGATCGCCAGGGCGTCCGAGATCCGGTCGCCCAGCAGCCGGACGATGCCGACCACGTTCAGCCCGGCGGGAATCGTCATGGCTGCGAGGAATGCGGAGAGCTGCTCGATCTGCAGCAGCACCAGCGGGCGCTGGACATAGATCCTGCCGCCGATCCTGTAACGGATGCCGCCTCCCGAGGTGCTCAGGAAGCGGCGGAGAAAGTTTTTCAGTGTCTCGATCATTACAAACCTCTGTGCATGGAAAAGGATGAGGGGCCGGGTGAAGGGTTCAGGCAGCGATTCGCCTTTCACCCTTCACCTTTCGCGGTTTCTCAGATGGTTGCCTGAGTGTTCATCAGGATGAGCTGGATGGCGCTCGCTTCGGCCGCGCCCTCGTAGTACGCCTCGAAGGGGAGCTCCGCCATGATCCCCTTGGGGCCGGAGATGGGGGGCGTCTTGGGGGAGTAAACCAGCTCCGAGAGCTTCATCTCCAGAGACTCGTTGCCGGCGCTCCCCAGTCCGTCGCCGTTCGCGTACTTCACGCGGATCGAGCTCTCCGTGCCGTTGAGCGCCTTGTTGTACAGGTCGAGGTCCTTGAACAGGGCGTGCGCCGTGCCGGTGACCTTGACGTAGCCGTCCGGGATGGAGTCCCGGCTGCCGTCTCCGCCCAGCACGTAGTTGTCGTCGGAGAGGTCGAGGCCGTTGTCGATGGTCAGTCCGGTGATCTTGGTGAGGACGGCGCAGGGCGCACCCCCTTCCTCGATGACGGAGATGGAGCGCCCGTCGAAGCTCACCTTTCCCAGGTCGGTGGGGGTGGAGTCGAAGGCGGCGTCGCCGATGGTCTCCTTGGCCCCCGAGACGCTGAAGGTGATCTTCTGGAACCCCTTGTTGGTCACGTCCATGGAGAGCTTTCCGAACTTGCAGCCGTTGTACTTGAAGAACTTGGCCAGGGTCGGATACTTCCGCTCGATCACGAACGAAGGGAGGGTGGCGCCGATCTTGATGGTGTGGGTGTAGGGCGAAGTGCCGGAGGTGGTGCTGGAGCCGAGCACCCCCTTGTAGAGCCTGCCGAGGTACGCCTGCAGCTCGGTCGAGATGTCGCCGGAGACGTCGTCGAGACCGCGGGCCGGCTTGGTCGGGTTGCGGTTGCCGCCGCGCATCACGTCGGAGGACTCGTTCGGCCTGGAGAGCGAGATGGACTCGGAGCTCAGGTAGATGAGCTGCATGTCCGGAGTCGCCGGGTCGGTTTTGTAGACGGTCTCCTCCTGGATGGTCAGGGTACACCCGATGCCTTTTTCAGTTTCCCCCACGCTTCACCTCCTTCGACTTGGCGTCCGGCGCCGGGCTTGCGGGGGCGGCGTCGGTTGCCGCACTCTTCTCCCCCTGGGTGAACACGATGGTTTTCTTGGCCAGGATCTGCTTGGCCAGTTTATCGTCGATGTCGCGCGAGACTCCCCTGACGAAATCCCCCGCGGCTCCCATGCCGACCCGGGGCGGCCCTTCCTCGTAATAGATGTGCATGTTGCTCTCCTTGTTAAAGTGTGCCGAACGGCGTGCGGTAGATGACGATGAAAACGGCCTCGGCGCCGCAGATGACGTCGCCGCCCTGCTCGACGTCGATGGCGTGGGCGTGCAGGTCGGTGAATTCGGCCAGGCCGTCCCACTTGTCGCCGCGGTCGCGGTAGACGGCGCGCACCACGTCGTCCAGGGCCTTGCGGGCCTCGGAGGCCGAGGTGGCACCCTTAAAATGGATCTCGACGTGGACCTTGAGCCGGTGCTCCCACAAGCCGATCGGCACCTCGTCCTCGTCGCTGCCGTTGTTCATCTGGGCGACCTCGTCCCGAAAGACGATGCCGGGGATGGAGTGGACGTCCATGGGCGCTTTGCGCCAGGGGAAGACCTTCAGGCCGATATCGGTCCGGTACAGGTTCTCCCTGGTGATTTGCTGGAAGCGGGCTTCGATCTTCTCCACCAGCTGGCTGCGGACGTCCATCAGCGGGTCCCTTTGATCTTTTCCACGCTGCGCATGGTGCCCAGACCCAGAAGGCCGGACAGCAGGATCAGCAGGTCACCCATGGGGATTTCGGGAATGGGCGGTACGATGCTCTCCCGGCCCACGATCAGGGCGCCCACCTGGCAGACCCAGGGAAGGAGCGGCTTGAACAGGAACGTGACGGCAAGACCTGCGACGCAGATCCAGCCGACGGCGGGACGCCAGCCGGACTTGAAGAGACCGTCGCTCGCCGCCTCGATCTTGTTCAGGTCCACCTGCCCCTGCATCTGGGCGGTGTCGAAGTCGGCGGCCGCCTTCGCCGCGGCGGACTCCATCATCAGGAGCTGCATCTCGATCTGGGTCTTCTGCTCGGCCGTCATCTCCGGGCCGGTGATCGCCGCGCGGATGTCCTTGGCCAGCGAGCCGACACCCTCGGCCATCCCCTTTATGCCACCCGCGAGCAGCTGGTCGATGATCCCCATCACGGCACCTCCGCTTGCACGAGCGTGATGAAGCGCTCCCAGGGGAACTGTTTGCCGGGGCAGCTCTTGGCGGCAAAATCGTGATGGCGGCGAATGTCGCCGACGCCGAGATTGCACAGGCACAGGTATCCGGCGACTACGGTTGCGAAGTAGGCGAGCAGCTCGTCATCGGGGGGGGCTATGTCGAAGTTGCCGACAATGCAGATGCCCAGGTGGTCGTTCTTACCTACGCAGTGCGCGCCGGTCTGGTCGATCGGGCGGCCTGTGAAGGTGGTTAGTGCCCCGTTGACTCTCTCGACGCCCGCATGGTAGCCAATATCAGACCAGGGGGATTCCAGCCCCTTGGCGCCGGCGGCCTTCAGGGCGGCGAAGCGGGCTTTTGAGACAATTTCGCCGTTGTGACGGTAGGAGGTGTGGTATTTCCTGATGCCGTCCCAGTCGACGCTTTTGCCGTCTTTGGTCAGCGAATGGTGGATGATGATGCCTTTGGGTTTCACGGTTCTTCCCTCGTGTTAGCGGTTAGTGGGTCAGGCCCTTAAGCACTTCCGGGTCCACTCCCTGCTTGACCGCCATGACCAGCAGGATTCCCTTCACGGTGGACATGTCGTCGATCAGGCGGTCCAGGGTGCCGTCGTCCTGCTTCGAGCACGCTTCGCAGGCCTTCTTGGTGATGAACTCGCTGCTGCGCATGACGCACGCTTCGCAGTCCTTCTTGGTGACGTAGTCGTCGCGGGTCACCTTCTTGAAAAAATACCCGGTGCAGAGCTGGATGATCTCGCGGCCCACCAGGGCGACCAGGATCAGAATGGCGGTCTCGGTTGTGCTAAGGGTCACGTGGCGGCTCCTAGTCCTGGTTGGTGAGTGTCAGTCGGGTGAGGCCCATGCCGTCCGGCTCGGCGCCCATCACCGTGAAGGTACCGAGGGGCGCACCGTTTTTTGAAATGGTCAAAGCGGTCTCATACTGGATGCCGAGGCGGGCCACGTCCTCGTCCAGCATCGAGCAGGAGGGGGACGCGGTTTCCACCTCCCCCCCGAACACGCTCTGGGACTTGAACGGGGCGTCATAGAGCACCTGGGCGGAACTGCCGCCGACAGCGGCGCTGTGAGGCGAATCCTTGAGAAAGATGCTGCTGTCGGAGGCGAAATCCATGCTTTAGTCCAGGGCCTCGCGGGCGATCGCCTTTGCGGCCTCGAGATCCGTGGCGGCGGCGATCTCCCTGAGGAGGGCGGTCGTTTTAACCGCGGCCTTGCCCGCGCCGGACAGCGAGCTTTCCAGCTCGGCCACTTTGGACTCCAGTTCGCCGACCCTGGACTGCAGCGCCTTGACCTTCTCGGTTTCGGGCTGTGCCGCCACCTGCTTGCCGGGGTAGATGCGCAGGGCGCCGGACCTGATCAGCCCGGTGGTGGCGGCGTTGTCCGGCAGTTCGACCAGCGTCGGTTCGTCGGCGGTGCCGGCGTGGGTGTATTCTTTGGGGTTCTTGGCGTCGAGCCCCTTTACGGTGCTCAGCACTTCGCAGACTACGGTTTTTGCCATGGCGGTTTCCTTTTATGTTGGCGCCCCCTCCGGGGAAGGAGAGGGCGCGGATGGCGCTTACTTCACTTTAAGCCTGGTGCCGGCTTTCGGCTCCAGCAGGGTGATCAGCGGGGCCGACTGGGTCAGGACGATGATGGATTCCGGGTTCTTCTTGATCTCGAAATCCTGGTATGCCTGCCCCTTGAAGCTCGGCGCAAACATGCTGGGGATGGCGCCGTAGAGTTCCTGGTTGCCGGTGGCGCGGGTGGAGCCGATGAAAACCTCGTCGGCGGGGACGTAGGGCTTCATGGTGCCGTCGTCGTCCAGGTACTGCGCCGAGTAGGCGAACAGGTCGACGTTCATGTCGGCGTCGCGGATGGTTCCGAGATAGGTGGTGTACTCGTCCAACGGGGTCGGGCGGATCATGCCAAAGTCGGCGCGGATCATGTCCATGAGCGCCTTGTTGTCCGCCTTCTGCAGCCAGGTGAGGAACTCAGCCCAGGCATCGGAGCCGAAGACGACGGTGTCGCTGACCACCTGGCCGTCGTCGCGGTTGTTGCGGCAGGCGGTGCGCAGGTCGGTCCAGGGAGCCATCGACGCCTGTCCCCAGCGGGCGTCGTTCAGGAGCGTGACGTTGTGGGTGTTGGGGAGATCGAACGAGATGGTGTGGTTGTACCCCTCGCCCACGACGGGGATCGCGCCGGAGAAGAGCGCCTTGGACGCCATCCACTCGTTACGGAAGGCGAGCTCGTCGTTGTTTTCCGCGACGCGCTCGCCCAGGAGCTGCGCCAGCAGGACCGGCTGTTCGGCTCCGGCCTCGTAGATGGTCATGCCCGGCTGGCGCGCCTGCAGGTGCTCGGGAGTGATCACCTTGGTCGGCTTCTGGACCGGCGGCACATAAGTCTTCATGGTGAAGCCCTGTCCGGCGGTCGGCTTCCCCGGGAGCGAGGGGTGGACGAACGGCGCCATGCCGCGCTTGGGCATCACCAGGTCCAGGTCGATGTGGCGGGTGCCGAAGGTGAAGATCCTGCCGAAGAAGCGCTGGCGCAGGAACTTGGTGGGGACCGGCACGCGGCTGGTGGCCGTGTGCATGGATCTCTTGAGAAAGGCGTCCAGGGTGCCGAACACGCAAAAAGCTTTGCCGAGGGCGACGCCTCCGGCAGCTGCGGGCAGGGCGAACGCGTCGCCCATGAGCCATCCCGCCAGGGCGATGCAGGCGAGGGTGAGGAAGCCGAAAAGCGCGAAAGAGTTGATCTTCATGATGGTGTCTCCTTATCGTGATGTGAGAGGTCTGGGCCGGGAGGTTACAGGGTGCGCATGTCGCGCAGGAAGATGCCCCTAGCTCGCAGCGCGTCTTCCACGTCGGCCGCGACGGTGCCCTCGGCGAGGATGACGGCGTTCTTGTTGAAGATCCCCGTTTCGTAGCCGGCGCATTTGGCGTCGGCGAGGCTCGCGTCGCAGTCGAAGGCGAGGACGGTCTTGGCGTTCTGGCTGCCGTCAACCGCGCTCTTGTCCACCATCTTCAGCTTGCCGCTGCCGGCGGTCACCGGGATAGTGAAGCTGTCGCCGACGGCGAAGTCGGTGGCGCCGTCGGTGAGGGTGAAGCCGATCTCGTCGGTGGCGTAGGCGCCCATGACTGCGTCCTTCAGGCGGCGACCCTCGGGGTTGACCACGGAAAAGATGCCGCCGTTGACGGCCGTGGCAACGCAGGTGACGATGTAGTCGCCGACCTTGGTGCTTTTCTTCAGGGCGGCCAGGGTGCAGGTGCCGTTGCCGGTATTGGCGGCGGCCGCCACGGCGCCGAGGACCACCGAGACGGCGCCGAGCACGGTGCCGCGTTTCCGGTTCTCGCCGGAGAGCAGCGTGTAGGCTTTGGTTACGGCAGGGAACTCGCTGCCGGCAAGAAGGTTGTCCGGGGTGTAGATTTCGTCGGGCATTGCTTCGTCTCCTCTTTTAAGGGGTTAAGGTGAAAGGATCGCGGGTTAGTGGCTCTCGGCCCAACTCTTGGCGCCGGCGACCAGCGCGTCGTCGACGGCGGCGGCCTGGGCATCCGCGCTCCCCGGCTCGTCACCGGCCGAAGCGGCGGGCGCGGGCTGGACCGCCCCCTCCTTGATGCCTGCAGCGGCAGCGCCGAGCAGCTCGGCCTCCTTGTGCTGGATGGCGAGCGCCACGTCCCCGGCACTCTTCCCGTCCTTGATTCCCTCCAGAAGCAGCGCCTTGTGGGCGACCGCCGCGGGACCGGGAATGGTGAGGATGGCGGTGACGCGGGCGCGCTCCTCGGCGACTGCGGTTGCCGCCCCCTGGGTGCGCCCCTCCTCGACGATCGAGGCGTACAGGGCGGCGTGGTTGGTCTGCAGCTCTTCTCTGGTCATATTGACCTCCTTTTGATTTGCCGCTAAGGCATTGCCGCCCTTTGCGGTCTGGGTAGTGGTGCGTTTCGTCGCCATCTCTTCGGCGGCGGCCGCAACCTCGTCGGCGAGCCCGGCGGCTACGGCCTTCTTGCCGATAAAGTAGCCCGCCTCGGTGCCCCGCACGTCCTCGACGCTTAGACCCCGGTAGCGGGCCACGGTCTGCGTGAAGAGTTCGTAGGTCTGGTTGACGCTGGCCTGAAACAGGGTCTGGGCCTCGGTGCTGAGCGGGATATGGGGGGAACCGTCCGTCTTTCTCGCGCCGGCGTAGATGTGGGTCACGGTGATCCCCGCGGCGTCCTCCGCGCGCGAGAAGTCGGCATGGGTGGAGATGACGCCGATGGAACCGACGCATCCGGTACGGGGGACGGTGATCCACTCGGCGGCGCATGCCAGCAGGTAGGCCGCCGAGTACGCCGATTCGTTGACCACGGCCGTGATCCGCTTCACGCCGCGCGACTGGAAAATGTGCTCGGCCAGGTCGAACACCCCGGAGACCATGCCGCCGTGGGAGTCGATCTCGAGCTTGATCTCGTCCACGCCGTCGTCCATGAGGGCGGTGTCGAAGCATGACCTGATCTCCCCGTAGGTGGTGGGGCCGCCGCTGGGATACTCGCCGGCCAGCAGGCGGTGCATGAGCGGACCGTAGATGCCGATGACCGCGACGCCGTTCTCCACCCGGTAGCCGGCGCGTCTGCGCTGGTCGTCGGAGAGCATGACCGCCTCGGTTTGCGGCAGGCCGGACAGGTCGAGGTTCATCCTGGGGCCGAGCACCTGCAGGATGACGTTCAGCTTCGACTCGGAAATCATTAGGGGCTGGTTGAAAACGAGCTCTGCGATACGGAAATTTCTCATGCTGCCTCCGGCAGATCTTGGTTTTGCCGCGGCTCGGGCTCTTCCTGCACGGGCGCGGGTGCTGTGCTGTCCGGCAGGAGCCCGGCCCGGTCCAGCATCTTCTGCTCCCTGCCCCGCTGCACCACGTTGGACTCCCAGTCGCCGCCGTTGGCGGCCGCCGTTTCCTGGGTCAGGGTGGTGATGGCCAGGTCGGAACGGAGCTTGATGGCGTTCGCCTCCTTCACCGGGTCGAGGATCGGCTTGGTCGGGCCGGTGAATTCGCACCCGAGCCATGCGGCGCGGATCATCGGGTCCGCGAAGAAGCCGGGGGCGTAGATGGTGCCCTGCGCCACTTCCTGTGCCATCCAGACCGAAAAGATCGGGAAGCAGTGGTTTTCCACCAGGTGCGCCCGCTTGGAGGTGAAGAAGGCCCAGGCGTCCTCGATGGCGGCGCGCGCGGCGCTGTACGAGGCGGTGTAGTGCTTGATGAGCACTTCGTAGGGGATGCCGACCTGGAGCCCGATCTGCCGGACGCAGGACTGGAAGAAGGGGTCGAAGTTCGGGTTCGGCAGGTTGGGCTTCGCTTCCTGGATCTCCTGATTCTGGTCGAGACCGATGATCGAGCCGTAGCCCAGGCGGATGTTGCCGGTGGTGGCGGCGCTTTCCTTGTCGCCCGCGCCCGAGGCGACCGACATCCCCGGGTACTGGGTGGCCCCCGGAGCGAACGGCATGTTCGCCATGGGCTGGCCGTTCGACTTGATGAACACGGTGAAGAGGGCCGAGACCACGGCGCGCTTCAGTTCGGCCTTGGACATTCGGGCGATGTCCTTGAGCGGTTCCATGATGGGGGCGATCATGGACAGGCCGCGGCTCTGGTCGGCGCGCTCCTGGGAAAAATAGTGGATCACATTGGGCAGGCCGGTCTTCGGATTGAAGGCTGCGTACTTGTCCCAGATCCAGTTGTTCGGGTCCGCGTAACGGACGTTCCCCGGGTGGGTCCGGGTGATGTTGTAGGCGATCGGCGCGCCGTAGGCGTCACGGTCGATGCCCTGGGTGCAGGTCGGGCTGTCGGAGGCCTGGCTGGGGTTAGAGAGCCGGTCGGCCTCGACGGCCTGGAGCCGGAGGGGGTTGGAGAGCCCGGCGAGCGGGACGATCGGGAGCAGGGTCAGGGCTTCGCCGTTGATGCACTGCGCCCTCAGCGCCAGCTGGGTGTGGCCGTTGAAGTTCAGGGTGCGACGGATGTCGCAATCCTTGGAGCCCGCCCAGAGTTTCCAGCGGCGCTCGGTGTGCTTCTGCCAGGTGTCCGCCTGCTCGTCGCTCATGTTGAGCAGTTCCCGGTCGATGCGGCTCTGCAGGGTGAGCCCCACCCCCACCGTGTTCATGACGGTCGTGTTGATCAGGCCGCCCGCCAGGGGCTGGTTGCGCACGGCGTCGCGGGCGCGGGAGCGGATGTCTTCGTTGCCGAGCATGGAGCTGTCGGCGTCGGTGGGGAAGGGGGACCAGGAGCCCATGTCCCGGCTGGAGCGGTCGGCGGCGTCGTACCCCCCGCCGGCGCCGCCGAAGAATTCGGCTGCCGCTTCCATCTGGAAACGGGCGTGCATGTTGCGGGCGGCGGTCTGCGGTGCGATGGCCGTCAGCAGGCGGTCGTATCCCTGCTGCAGGCGACCGAAGAATCCGGTGCCGGCCGCCTCTGTCCGATCCTTTACCTCACCGCGTTTGATCAGCATGGCGGAATCACCCCGAAGACGCGGATCACCCCGCCGTTGGCGAGGTTGCGGACCTTCCCCTCCCAGTATTCGATGTTCTTGCGGATCTCGCCGGCGTCGGCCCGGGTCACCTGACGCTCCGCCCCCGCGCCGGAAGCGATGCGGTAGGACTGGGCGCCGCTGGCCAGTGCCGCGTCCGCCGTCATCCAGAGGGCCAGCTGGGTCTTTGCTTCGGCGAGGGTAATCCCGTTATCGTCCGGCATTAGGTAGCTCCAATAACTAAATGTGCGGGGTCTGAAAAAGAAAACCCCCAGATATGGGGGCTATTATAGGTAGGCGGGTATGAGGGGGGAAGTGGCCGTTTGTGACCGTTTGTGACCGTTTGTGGAGAATCTGCATCGGGGAAGACAATTGCCGTCCACTGATTGCTCCGACGCCATGTGGTGAGACAATCAAGTTAGTCATAGGCGCGGTTGCTGTGCCATATGTTGTCTAATAGGTTTACTCACATTTGTGTTCTAAAATAATAGTTGACCAATTTTCTACTGCGGTGTAACTTGCCCCCACTGGCAGCGTTACTTGTAAAGGAGCATCACATGGCTAAAGTTGCACCGTTTCACTCTATCAAATCATCCGTTTATCATGACAACAACCAATGCACCGAAGGCAACAACATCGAACCGCAGAACAAACTCCAAGGCACCGGCGGCAAGCCCAAGTGCCAGCACTGTCAAAGACTCGGTTAAACTAGCACCCTAAGCCTCAACCGGTTGCCCCGTTTCAGCTAATTCCAGCTGCCAGTACGGGGCGCCAATCTCGTTGTTCTCAATCGGCCAGGCGCGTTGCAGGGAAATGACCCGAAAGCCTTTTTTGGCAAGGACATCAAACGCTTTATAGCCTTCGGTCTTGTCTCCGAAAAACCGGATAGTGGGATATTGGAAACAATGACCACTTCCCCCTTGGCAGGACTCAAACGTCTCCACTCCATTTTCCATCAAGACTCGCACCGCTAGAGCAATTCCATCATCTAAATTCAGATCTTCAAACCGGATCATATTTCCTCCGCGACTCCCTTTGTTTATCAACGTAACCACCGCCTCCAAAGAACAATACCAGTTATATCCCCAATTTCTTCCTCTGTGCTTCCAGCTCATTCGGGGTTTTGTAGGACCAGAAAAAGGTGTTGTACCCTTTCAAAAAAACGTAAGTGTCTACCAGATAGAAAAGAATCAGAACCAGCCAAAACATAGCCCACCCCGTAAAAAGTTTTTTCGCCGTCATATTCTGAAAAATCCCAACTGGCCCCGGCAGGGCTGGAACGGCAGCGGGCGCGGATCGCGCAGCACGAACCCATAAGGGCCGACGAACCACGGGGAATCCGAACGCCTCACGCAGTCCACGATCTCCACGCTCCCGATAATGCCGCCGCGCTCGATGCTCCCTGCCTCAATCTCGGCGCACCCCTTATCCCATGCGGCAGGCACACGTTCACGTACCCACTCCCAGGCAACCCGCCACTCATCCTTGGTGACGCCCTTGGCGGCGTGGATCAGGACGCGCCCCCGGACATCGGTGCGCCAGGTCCGATTCTCGATATCCTTGCCGGCATTCATGATCAGCCATGCCCACGGCTGCCGGACGGATATAACAAGCGACGGAGCAGCCCCCTCTCCGGCCAGCTGGTGCGCGTTGCTGCCGTCAAACAATTTGTCAGCCCTTCCCATGCTTCCCCCTTGGCGGTCTGCCGCCATCCCTTTTACTCGGTCCACTTCTCCGGTTTCACTACGATCGACAGGCGGTACGCCTCGAGGGACTCCGCGGTGATCCTCAGGCTGCTGGAGCCGACCAGACCGTTTTTGCCGGGCCTGGCGTACTCGTCGGCGGCCGTCAGCTTCCCCTCCCTGACGAGGCTCAAGATGGTGTTTACCGACTTTCCCAGGACCTCGCCCGCCTCCTGGGGGGTGTAGAGGAGGTTGCGCAGGATGTGCTCCCGCTTCACGTCGCGGATATCCGCCAAGGTGATCCGCGTACGCGGCATGTCATCGTTCTGCTTGATCTTGATTGCATCATCTGCCCTGCTCATCACTCCTCCCGTTGATCCCAATAAAAAACATCACATGCCGCTACTAAGCATCCTCACGCCGCTCGGGGCTCTGGCCGCCGCCTGTTCCCGCACACGGTCCCTGAATTTAAGCTGCAAGATCTCCGCGGCAGCGAAGGCATAGGTGTTGATATCCCAATAATGGTTCGCCTTCCCGCGGGGGCACTCCCAATATCCGTTCGGGTCCTGGTATTCTGCGCACATCTGGCGCGCGTAATCGTCGGTACATTCGGAGTGCAGGTGGAAGGCGCCCGGATCGTCCGGGTTTGTCCGGAGCTTGCCGTTCAGCTGGTCCTTGAAGTACGTGACGTTGATGGTGTAAAGGAGCAGCCCCTGCGGGAAAGGCTTGTTGGTGCCGGGATAGTAGTCCACCGGGCTCTCCTTGAAATGGCGGTCCGTCGCTTTTTTGCGCTGGCCCTTGAGGGGCACGAACTGGGGGTTCAGGTAGCAGAACTCGTAGACCTCGACGGTGCGGCTATGGTTGGGGACGGGGCCCGTGCCGCCGCCCGAGTCGATGAATCCCTTGGCGCAATGGTAATGGTTGCCGTCGATGTCCTTGTAGGTGTCGTTGAAGATGGTCAAAAGCTCGGCGAAGCTGCGCACCTCTCCCTCTCGGATCTGCCATGTTTCCAGGGAGATCCCCTCGTTGAAGGCCTTCACCTCGTAGTAGAAGCTGTTCTGCTGGGTATCCACCAGCATGACCAGGCAGTAGACGTTTTTGGGGACCAGGCCTCTCGCGCGGTCGTCCCGGAGCCGCAGGATGAAATCCTCTTTGCGGGCGGTGCGGGCCGCCTCATGCTTCTTGGCCCGGTAAGAGTTATCAAGCTCGATCTGGTCGGCGAGGTCGCCGGTACGCGCCTTGAGGATCGCCGCGGCGTATTCTGACAGTGAAATGTCCGGACAGATGAAGGCGTCGATGATGAAACCGACGGAGACCGGCCGTTCCACGATGCTGCGCGGCACCCAGTCGCCCATACGGACGGCGCGATCGCGGTCCATGTCGTTCCACATGACGCCGCAGCTCTCGCCGGCGCAGATATAGCGCGCGGACTTGTCGTTCAATACCTGCTTGGGATCCACGTTGGGCTGCAGAGACGGCACCTTGCCCATCAGGTCCATCTGGCCCGGCCAGGTGAGCCTGTCCTCCGTCATCGGCTGCATGGTGCCGCAGTAAGGGCAAACCGCCTGGAAGTCCCACTGCTCCACGCAGGCGTCGAAAGCCTTGCTGATGAGGGAGCCGGCGCCTGCCGGGGAGGAGCACTTGATCTTCTTCGGACGGCGGAAGGTGGTGGCGCGCTTTTCCATCAGGTTGAGCGCGTGGGTCTCCTTGCCGGCAAGGTCCTCATTCTTGTCGACCTCGTCCGCCATTACGTCGTCCGCCGGGAAGGAGGAGATTTCCGACGGGGAGGATCCCCACACCGGGTAGATCACCGTGCCGTCCCGGAAGGCGATGCGGCCGGCGGTGGTGTCGTCGGGGTTGGCGGAGAGTTTCTTGGCGACCGGCTCGCACATGCGGTAGATCGGGATCAGCCGGTCTTTGGCGATCTTCTTGGCCAGGTTCTCCTTGGGGAGCATTACGTACTTCACGTTTCCGCCGCGGTAGACGATGGCGTACAGGTGCATGTTGATGCAGCCGTTCGATTTCCCGCTCTGGGGCACCCCCACGATAACGATTTCCTGCACCCAGGGGAGGTTGTAGGTGTCCATTATCTTCACCAGGTAGGGAGTGATGGAGTTGTCCCAGTCGCCCTGGTGCGCGCCGAGGGTCACCTTGCGGTGTTTGGCGGCGAACTCCGACACCGTGAGCGGCTCCTTCTGCTTCCAGATCTCCAGCTCTCCCGGGTACCACTCGTATGCAGGGGAATCATTCACTCTTGTCGGCTCCAAAGCGGGTCGATTGCGCGTAACGGTCCAGCCAGCTGTCCAGCTTCTTGTCGTACTCGTCCAGGAGGTCGGGCATGACCGCCTGCATATTGACGTCCTCCAGGTCCACACCTTTTCCGCGCAGGTAGTCGGACAGGACGTCGATCATCCGGTCGCAGATCCGCGGGCCGAAGTTGCTCAGGTCCTTCTTGAGAAAGGACGCCGCGGCGGCGCAGCGCTGCTCCACCTCGGAGCGCAGGATGTAATTCTTCCGGGTGATCTCGTTGGCAAGAGCCAGTTTGTCCGCCTGCTCTTTCATGTAGCGGGCCTTGTGGTCTCCGCCGGCCTCGCTCGGCGCGGCAATCGGCTTGCGCGGATTTTCCCAGGCCTGCGCCGCGTAGCTCTCGATCTCGCTTTTGAGGTAGCCGCCGTCTTTCTGCTTCCGGGGGAAGCCGGGGAACCTGTCGGCGTGGTTGCGGACGGTGCGGGGGCTCACGATGTATCCCTCGCCGATGACCCACGCGGCCGCCTGCTCTATGTTCTTGAAGCGGTCGGCCGACTCCGCCTGCGACAGGTCCGCCTGAAAGGTATCCAGCGCCTTCTTTGCCGAGGTGTAGGCCCTGATGGTCGTCGGTGTCGGGTCGGCGGACATGGCATCCATGGCCTTGACCAGGTTTGCCTGGAGCTCGGCCTCCAGGTTTCCTATCCGGGCGTCAAGATCGGTCATTTACGCGCCTCGTCGTAGTATCCGCGCTCCAGGCAACCCGCTAGGACCTGCTCACGGGCCGTTGCCACATCGGCCCCCCGGCCGGAAAGGATGCGGTGCATGGTCTCCGAGCTCTGGCGGGCGTCCCAGGTCTCGGCGGCGGCATGCTGCAGATTGCCGGTAAGCAACGCCCGGCCGATCTCCAGCACCTCGGAAAGCAGGTGCCACCACTGGCGCCAGAGGGAATTGGAAACGAAACGGGTGGCGGGGAACTGGTACAACGGTTGCTTCAAAGGGCACCTCCCTGTGCTGCAGTTGCGATGATGCGGCCGGCGGCCTCGGCTACGGTGAGCCCGAGGCGCCCGCCGTAGGCGACCAGGAAGCGACGTACCTCGTCGCCGATTTTCACGGTGATGCTATCCCCGTTGCCGCAGATAAGGCGGTCAAGCGGGCTTTTCGTGTCGAAGCGCTTTTGCATTACGTGCGTGTAGACTTCGGTGGTTTTCACGCACTTGTGCCCGAGCAGATCCTGCACCCTGCGGATATCGACGCCGTCCTCGAGGAGGTGGGTGGCGTAGCTGTGGCGCAGGGTGTGCGGGTGGGCCGGTTTGTGGATGCCTGCGGCCCGCACCGCGGACTTGAAGGCCTCCTGCACGGCGGAGACGTGAAGGTGGTGGCGCGCCTGGCTGCCGTCCCCTCGTGTGAAACGCTCGAAGGCGGGGAAGAGCCATTGCCAGGAGAGGCTTTTGGCGTAGGCCGGGTATTTCCTCCCCAGTGCGTCCGGCATCTCTACCACACCCCATCCGGCCGCCAGGTCGGACTGGTGCAGTTCCGCCACCTTGGCGATCTGAACCTTGAGAGGCTCGACGAGCGACTCTGGGAGCGGGATCGAGCGCGAGTTGCCGTGCTTGGAGTCGTGCAGGACGATCTGCTTGGATCCGAAGTCGATATCCTTGATTCTCAGCTCCAGGCAGTCCACCTCGACGCGCAGGCCGCATCCGTACATGAGCGCCGAGGAGAGCCAGTACACACCTTTAAGCCGGCCCAGGATGGCGGCGACCTCCTCGCGGGTCAGAACGCAAGGAAGGTGACGGGAGCGCCTGGCGCGCAGCGCGTTGACGTTGCCGACCTCGACCTTGAGCACGTGACGGTAGAAGAAGAGGATGGCGTTGAAAGCGACGTTCTGAGTCGAAGCGGAGATGCGCTTTTCTTGCGCGAGGTAGGTCAGATATTCCTGTATGGCCCCCTCCGCGTGCGCGTCGGTGCGATGACGCGCCCGGAACAAGATGAAGTCGACCACGTAAGCCTGATAAGAGCGGATCGTGGAAGGGCGGCAGTGGCGCAAGGCAAACACTTTGCCGAGCTGCTCCAAAAGCGGTGCGATCTGGCGGCTTTTCAGGATTTCATTATCAGCGCTGTTCAACTTGCAAATGCCCGGTATCGTGTAGGTTCCCATGCTTTCCTCCTTTCCGTTTTTTTAGCAGCTATGCCGCCGGTGATCCTAGATAAGCAGTAGTTATGCCGTCAACGTTTGGGCAAATGCCCGCCTTGCTTCACGCCTTTTTTCATCCAGAGTGTCTACAGTCCAGGCAAACCAGATGGCTTCACCGAGCTTGCGAAACACCTTGAACCTGTCACAAGGGTTTTCATCGTCATCCCAAACAAGATAAGTGCGGACATCCCACGAAAGGGACGGAATTCTTTTTTCACCGACCAGCTCAAAACGCATCATGCCCAAACCCTTTTAAACGTGTCGGCCTTCACCCATCGTTTTGAACTCTGGTTCAGCAATGCATTCTCTGGGGCCAATGCGTTATAGGTAGAGAAGTCTCTTGTTGCTGTCGCTTCGCCCACACCGAAGTAGTCCATAAGCTCGCCCCTACTCACACTGCCATAGTGATGCAACAGAAAGTCAATCAGTCGCAGTCGCTGCTCAACAGCATAAGTGAGTCTTGATTCCTTCGGTTGTTCCAGTATCCTTTGTCCGCTGGTCATTTCATCTCCACTGAGGCGGCATAACCCCTCGCTCGTCCCGCCAAGTTGTAAGCAGCTTTTACAGGTTCGTAGAAGCTGGCGGCGGGCCAGCTCGAAAACCGTTAACTGCCGAACGCCAGCACCTCTTGAGACAGGCGCTTGACAATCTTCTCGCAATATTCCTCTTTGCCCTCAATGCCCACCGCGTGCAGACCCAACTCCCGCGCCACGGCCAGCGTTGTACCGCTCCCCACGAAAAAATCTACAACCTTCCCACCAGGAGGAACCGAGCATTCGAGCAGAGGTCGGACAATGCCATCCGGTTTCTGCGTAGGGTGAACCGCCTGTTTATGGCAACTCCGCACCTGTATCACCGACCGCTGGAGCCGGTCTTCGCTCTCCTGCGCCTTGAATCCGCCGATAACACCGGTATGCGCCTGTTTTTCGTTCCTGCGTCCATAGTTTTTCCAACCACCGGCCATTCTAGGCGGCTCATTGTAGAGGCTACGCCACTCGCCGCGGTAGAAGTGCAGGGCCAGTTCGTGGACCCGCTTGAACCGGTCTTTGGCGAAGCCGCTGCCATTGTGCTTTTCCCACACGACGTCTTGCGCGAGCTTCCACGCCCTGAAGTCGTCGCGGTGCTCTAGGAACATCCTCATAGAACCAAAGCACCACATCTGCGGCGCGACCGACTCCGCGATCTTCACCCACCCTTCCGGCCAGCGGTCCCACTCCAGCGACGTTTCCCCGTACGGCGGATCGGTAATGATTGCGTCAGCAGTCAGGCCGACGGCAGGCACAACCTCGCGCATGTCGCCGCAGTACAGGGTGATCAGGTTGTCTTGGTAGTAAGGTTTCATCCTTGCAGTTAACCCCTCGCTGGTCCCGCCTAAGCGGGAGAAAGTTGTTGTGAGCCCCGACCAGTTAGCGGCGGGGCAGCTCGAAAACCGTTAGGCCGAGAACAGTCCCGGCTGTTTTTCCGCTTCCTCTCTCTTCTTTTGTGCCGCCTCCTGCGCCTTGCTCATACCAGATGCACCATGCTCCAGACAGTTCGACAGGCGGCGGTCATAGACGGCATGCATCGTGTGTCGCTTGCAGGTCGGGCACCAGTGCTTAACCTGCGAAGTGTTGCGAGTGTAGTGCTGGCTCATGACCGCACAGCCTCTGCGTCTTCATTCCAGGCATTCTTCACCGCCTCAATGTGACGCCAGACCAGACGGTTGAACCAGAAGCGGAAGGGCGTGTCCACCGCCTCGCGCCCCTCCAAGAGACGCGGGTGCAGTTCCAGGTAACTCAGGTCGGGGTTGATGACGGCGTTTTTCGGGTCCGTGAGGACGGAATACCCCAGCGCCACCCGCCAGAGGTCGCCGATCCTGTCCAGACGCTCCAGAAGAGCCCGGACGTGATCCGGGTCATCCTCATCAAACCGATCCGGGCCGTCTTCATCCCAGTCGCCGTTTGCATCGCGGGGGAATTGTCCATCCTCAAGATCCTCAAGGATGCCAGCCAGCACTACCGCCTTCTCTATCTCTCTTGGGCTTGCCACTGCCATTTTCATCTTCAGGCCTCCCAGCTCTTTAAAGTTTCCTCTTGATCACAAGGCAGCACCACAGGATGACAACAGCAAAAATAATAAAGTCGCGAATCTCTCCCATGCGGATCTCCGTGCTGCTTACGCCGTCTGTGTATGCTCCGGCCAATTTGCCTTGATTCTATTCATGTCCGCCATATCCTCCGGCGTCAGGTCATCGAAGAAGTTATCCATGGCATCCTGAACCTTGCAGAGATACCGATCGCACTTGATCACCAGCTCGTCCGTCACCTTGCCGACAAAAGTGCTGTGGTACTTTTCCACGTAACGCCTGATGGACTGCCTATACTCAGCCCGATGCTGCCTGATATCCCTGTCGCCGGTGACCGTGTGAGCGGTGCGCTCCATATCCACCAGCAACGCATCCATCAGGGCCAACATGGCGATGACCGGCACATCTGCAGGCGACAGCATTATCTCCGCTGTGATGGCCGCCTTGGCCCTGGACTCCTTACCCATGGCTCTATCCCTTATCCTGGTACTGCGGCTTCAGGGTGTACGCCCCCTCGCCGTCTTTTATCAGTTTGGCCCCCACCGCCTTCGGGTTGGTCGAGGCGAGGCTGTCGGCGAACTCTTCGGCGGTAAAGCCGACGGGGACGTTGTAAGTGCGCCCCTCGAATTTCACTGTGATGTCGGTTTGCTGGTCCATCTGCACGGTCTCCTTTTGGCTAGAATGCACTCATTTCTTCTGCGGGTTCTTCTGGAAGCGCTGCAGGCCCGGCGCCTGCGGGGCGAGCGGTTCGCGTGGCTTCCCTCACCTGCTTCTCCATCGCATCGAGGAGCTCCGCCTGATCGGCAGCCGGGAGACAATCGGAGCTCACCTTCTCGGTTTTAAAATGCTCTCCGACACAGACCGTTCTGGTGATCTGCTCGGGGAGTCGGACGGCGCCGGGGACCAGCTGGGCCGGGTCAATCTGGAAGTGATAGGCAACCTGCACTCGTGTCTGCATGCTCTACGCTCCTTTTAGGTAATCTCTGGTAATGAAGGCGGAGGTCATCCGTCCCTTTGCAACGTCGAAATAAATAGCGGGTGTCGTCAACTCGCCCTTCACCAGGAGCTGGTGCAGTATCGCGAGCCCCGCGGCCGCCGCCCACTCGTTGGCGAACACACCCTGCTCGGCAAAAGGGGTATCCGCGCACGAGGGTGCTTTCGCCTTGGGACGCCTCAGCTTCGCCATGCCGGCCAGAAGGTAAGGGTTGGGGAGATGGGCGACGTGCGGCGACTTATCCCACTCCCGCACCTGGAGGCCGATCGCTTTCTTATCCTCCGTGGTGCCGAACAAAGCCTGTCCTGTTTCCAGCCCGTTGCCCAAGTCAAGCCAGCACCCTTGCCCCTTGTACGGCTTCCTGCTTTCAACCGTGTCGACACAGGTGACGACAAGACGCTCGTGACGCGAGCTGCTCTTCAGCCAATCCTCTCCCCTTGCCTGCAGGGCCCCAAACTTGAGCCCGTATTGCTGGTTCAGTCGGTAGGCCAGGGCGGATGCCTTGGGTTCCTCTATTTCCCAGGGGAAGAAAGCCTGCCTCGCGCAGTTCTTCTCCTCGACAACGTCCGGATCCACAAGGAGCACGTCCACGGAGAGCCGGTATCCTGCCACCATCTTGGCGAGCCCTTGCGCGAGATAGCTCCCGGTACCGCCGGTGCCTACGATCACGACGTTGCGGAAGTGCGGGGCCAGATATCCCTTTCTGTTCTGCGGCTGTTTGTCTGTCATGCTTTCGCCTCCAGGAGCTGCTTGCCGGTACCCAGCTTGTTGAGGGTTTTGAACGGACAGCGGCCGCCGTACTTCTTGTGGTAGTCATAAAAAGGGATCTGCCCGATCCCGACGATGTTGTTGTGCCAGTTGAACGGTGTGTCGAAGACGGTTTTCTCAGCAGCCTTCCGCACGTTGCCATCCGTCGCGCGGTGGGTGGAACCGAGGCACATGCGCGAGCCGCTCAGGTTCGGCAGCGGCAACTCGTACAGCACCGTGTCCGGCTTGAGAACGGCGCCGGAGAAGCCCCAGATCTCAATGCCGTTGATCTTGCGGCCGGCGCTGTCGACGCGAACCTTGAGAGCAAGAGAAGGGAACTTCATCTTCAGTGCCGTGAGCTTCCCCTTCGACTTACGCTTCGGGCTGTGACCCTTGCGATACAGGATTGTTCTCTCCGAAGCCGGCAAGGTGATCAGATAGGTTTCGGCATTCCCGCCCTTCTTCATCCAAACCAGACCGGGGAAAGGCCTGAACGTCAGCTCCGTATGGAAAAACTGCATCAGTTGCTCCTGAGTCACCACGAAGCGGCGCTCACCATCACCGGTGAAATCGGACAAGACGATCTCCTCCTCGAAGATGCCAATGCCGTACAGCTGTTTCTGCAGGTATCCTTCGTTGTTCACAGTTCCCCCTTCCTGTATCTCACCGCCAGCCTGCTCTGTTTGGGGCTCACCCATTTAACCGACCTTTTGCCGTGTACCTTCCGCCATACTTCGCATACCTCATGGATAAAGATCTCAGCCGTCCCTTCCTGCGTGTTGTCCCACATGAGGTAGGGGTCAGGTATGGCTCCATCCATGGCAGCGAACGCTTCGCTATAAGCGAGGGCGAAATCGATGTCCTCTTTTTTCGTGATAGTGAGATCGTTGTCCCAGCCGCCGTCACCGTCGATGATGGCGAATTCCATTTCCCAATATTTCGGAAACTTTTCTACAACCGGAGCGAAGTAGCTTTCCTCCACATTGGCCAGCTTCTTGAGGTCAACGGTACGTTCCCCGTCGTAGTCGTGATAGGCCTGCACCAAAGCCTGGAGCCCGATCTCCCCGATCAGCTTCAGATCCTGCCGCGGCAGCTCGATTTCAAGCCCTTCCGACTCGCCCAAAATGTGCTCCAGCAGCGAGTGAACACCGCTGACTCCGCTTAGGAACGCTTCAACGACCCCCCCGCCTTCATCCTGGTAGCTGTAGCAGGGGATCATCAGGTTCAGACATTCGAGACTGGTGAGCGGCGTATGCTCGCCGATGTCCTCGAGGTGCATCCCCAAGCCGTAGTAGTCACTGGCGCGCGTCCACAGATCATCCACAAAGGCGGACAAGCTGGCGCCGTTGCAAGGGGCTTGAAGCAGATCTTCCTTCGCCAGACCGTTCGCCAGGTACCACTCCCACACGGCGCGGACCGACTTGAACAGATCGGGAGAGAGCAGCTTGTGGGATGCGACCAGTTTGCGAGGGGCCGGAAGCGGCCGCCGGCTGCGGCGCTGTGTAGGCTCAAAGTGCTGGGTCCCGGCAATCTTGGAGCTGATGACGTTTCCACAGTTATCTCTGGCGCACCATGGGTAGATCTCCTGCCAGGGACGCAGCAGGTCCCCCATCTCTTTAACCGGAACGGTGGTAGCGCGATCCGGCATTACGGACAGAACCCCACCGGCCACAGCCTCTGTGATCCGCTCTATGATGACGGCGACGCCCATGACCTAGCCTTTCCTCGCCCCGAGGACCTCGGCCGGGACGCGGCCGGCGAGATCGGCGCCGCTCTTCATGATGGCGTCGATGAGCGCTTCTTTGGGTAGAGAGTGGAGCGCCTTCCCCTTGTGGTGCTGCTCCCAGTAGGCGACCACCTTCTTGTCGGACCAGATGTTAATGTCGGGCTCCTCGCCGATCCGGACGATCTCGCTCTTGCTCAGCTCCTGGAGGTACTCCGCCGTGAAGGCCCAGTCGCTCACCCGCACTCCGAAAAATCCGGCGGCGAGTCTGCGCACGTCGGCCGATACTCCGTTCCCTTCCATCAGCTGGGCCAGTGCGGCCTGGCGCAGCGCGCTGTCTATCTCTTCTGCCAGCATGTCGTCAAATATCCTGCTTGCCACCACGCCGGTGTCGGAGTTGTTGCCGAGATCGAGGAGCGAATCAACAACCTTTCGCGCCGGGAGCGATACCGATGCAAGAGCCAGCAGGGCAAGCCCAGTAATGCGGGTATCATCGAAAGTCGCCTGTTTAACCGCTTTCTCCAGACGCTCTTTCAGGAAGCTCTGGCGATACTTCTCCCCCCTGGGTGCGTTGAAGACCGGAGCATCAGGAGTATCCACCGGCTTGCTCTTGGCAGGAGGAGCCGTCTGTCGCTTTGCCACTGGAGGCGGAAAGGAAACCTTCCCCGGGGACTGGACTACTTTTTCCGGCGTTTCCTGTTTTTTGCCCACCGGGTTCTCAACCGGCGGAGAAGCAACGACTTTCTCGGGCTCCGGGGTGGGCGAAACTTGCGGCGCGAGATACAGCTCCTCGAAGCAGTTGCGCGGGCCAATGCAGGTGCGCTCATATCCGGAGACGACGGCGCCGGTCAGGCGGAGCACCGAGACGAAAAGGTCGCACTGCAGGCAGCGCTGCGCCGTCTCCTTGCCGATGATCGGCTCCCGGTGCTCGTTGCCCAGCCGGTGCCCGAAGCGGAAGCCGCGCGTGCCGATCTGTGCGTGCGCCTTGCTCTGCAGCCAGTTCGCCTCCAGGAACGCGGACTGCTTCACCTCGAAGCAGTTGCTGTTGCTGCATTTGCCGCCGGGGGTGACGTCGGCGAACAACCCGGACTGCACCGCTGTGTTGTGCATGCAGACCTGGCAGTCGGCTTTGTCGAAGAAGCCGCGCTCGAGCTCCGGGCAGATCGCGCCGATCCTCTCGCCGAGCTCGCGAACCGTGAGCTTGCTCCTCAGGCACGCCGTCAGCAGCTCCAGGATCTGCGCGGAGTCGGCGACGCGCGTGAACATCTCGACGTGGGACTGGGTAAGCGCTCCATCTCTCCAGGCGGTGAGGACCTCGGCGGGTAGCTCCAGCATGCGCACCTGACGCCGGATCGCGTGGGTCGGGATGCCGGTACGAGCCGATATCTCTGCCACCGATTCAGGAGTACTCCCGTAGCGTCCCAGATAAGCCTTGAAGGCCTGCGCGGTTTCGAGGGGAGAGAGGTCCTCGCGCTGCAGGTTCTCGATCACCATCAGGTCGAAAGCTGCGTCGTCGTCGACTTCGCGCACCATGCACGGAACCTCGGAGAGTTCCGCCTGCAGTGCGGCACGATAGCGCCGCTCGCCGGCAATCACTTCGAAGTTGCCCGAGGCGAGGGGACGGACCAGAAGGGGCTCGATGACACCCTTACCCCGGACCGACTCAACCAGCTCCGCGAAGCGGGCCCGGCGCTGCGGCGTCATGTTCTCCTCAAACCGGCGGGCGTTGTACTCGTTGGGGGTGAGCTCTTTAAGGGCTATGTTGGCGAAGCGCGCTTCATTCGACATTGGTTCCTCCTCTTTCCGTTTGGTCTTCTCTCTCTATTACCGGCGGCCTTGCTGCGAAAACCTCCCAGGCGCGCTCGTAATACCTGAGCAGCTTCTTCAGCGCGCCCTCGAGCTTCTCTTCGTCCGCCGACGCGAAGGCCAGATCGACTGCGTCCTCTGCTGCCGCGATGTGCCCCTTGATTTCCTGCTGTTTCTGGAGCCACTCCATTCCGCCGTTGGGACAGCTCGATTCAATGAGGCTTCGAGCGTCCTTGATCCACTGCCAGCCCCTCTCATTGCTCCATTCACCCACCGCGGCCTCCTTGTTTTCGTCCTCTATCGCCCGCACAAGACCGTACTGGACCGTCATTGCCGGCGGCAACCCTGCCATCACCCAGGCGCGGATATCGACACCGCGGGAAAGGGCGTCGCCGGGATCCTTTCCGTCCAGCACCGGCCAGCGTTTCGCGCGGCGGTAATTTTTCAGCCACCAGCGCGCCGCCTTCCCGCCGGGGTTTTCGTAGTTTCCGGTGTTGGCGTTTTGGCGCGGCTCGAAATCGGTGGCGACCAGGATGACGAGCGCCTTGTCGAGTAGCGCCGCGGCCCGCGACTTGGGCTTGACGTCGCAGGACATGAGAGGCAGGGCGCCCACCAGGTCGCCGGCAACCCAGTCGATGAGGAGTCCGCAGAGGTCCGCCTCGACAACCACGAAGGCCCGGGCCGTCGGATTGAGAATCACGACGTCATCACCGGACCCGGAGACCGCCACGTAACCCGGCACGTCCTCGCTGCGGTCCTCTTCGGGAACACGGACCCTCACCCGATGGATCACTCCGTCGACGTAGGTGGGGATGACGATCCCGCGCGGCACCCAGAGCTTTTTCGGCTTACCGGTTTTCTTGCTGGTCTCTTCCGGCAAGCCCCATGACTCTCGCGACCGCCAGATCGTCTTCGCATTCCAGCCCAGCCGGTTCTTTAGCACCGCTTCAAGCGGGAGCCCACGGCCGGCAAGGTAGGCGAGCTGCTCGGGGCAGCTCAGCAGGGCCTCGTGGGCTTCGGAGACCACCTCTTCCGCTTTGGCCTGCCAGATCTCGGCCGGCGTCTTGGCGTCGCCAGGGGTGAAGGACGAGGAAGCTTTGGCCTTGGGGGTAGAGGGCGCGTCCCTGGGGTCTTTTTTGGGAGGTGCAACTCCGTTTCCCATCCTGCACTTGTCGGACACCGGGCAGGTGTTGGAGTTGCAAGCCTTGCCGGCTGCGGCATGGGCATCGGGGCAGCTCAGGTTCTCGAAACGGCGCAGGAAAGAGATGACATCGCCATGACCGCAGTTGCGGCAGAACCAGCGACCGTCGGCCTTGACCGAAAAGCGGTCCGACTTGGCAGCGCCGCCGGGACCGTGACCGCACTCCGGACAGGGGCCGTGCCATTCGGAGCCGACTTTGCGCATCTCAACATGTCTCTGGACTATCTCAAGCAGTGTCATTTCTGCGCTTCTCCTTCATGGTCATTAAATCGCCATAAATGGTCTTAAAAATAATCTTGCCAGTAAAGCCACTGTATTTATTGGCTTTTTTCTTAAAATATGACCATATGACTATTATTTTTATATTTGCTCAAAAGAAGTAAAAAAGTTTTTTTAGTAAAAGCAGCCCTTCCTGTCCCGTATGAAATAGTTTTGGCGCTCTTACGTGTACGTGCCCGCGCACGTCGTCATATGGTCATATGCCCATAAAATGGCAAAATAACCGTTTAGTTCCGATAGCTTATAAAACCAGATTATTTTATGACCATTTTAGAAGGGCGAAATGGTCATAAAATGCCCCGCCCCCCTTGGGAAATTCCGTCCAGCGTAAAAGCCGATGGTCATACCTCGTGGGTGAGTATCCTCACCCCGTAGAGCCGCACCTGGCCGTTGCGCTCTTCGACCGTGAACCCCTTCTCGCGCAGCTTCTTCGAGGTGCCTTTCCCGGTCGGGAGATACTTCTTCGCTTCCGTGATCCGCTCGGCGAACCACTTCTGGTACAGTTCCTTGAACTCCTTGAACGGGATCCACTCTTCGTCGTCCACGCCCTTGCCGATATAGCGCCACAGATCGGGACGGTCATCGACATGGCACCCGCGGTTGCCGTCGGCAATGCTGGCATACTGAGCGGTATCGAACTGCGCCATGTCGCCGTTGTTGTAGCTCTGCCTGGGATCCCACGGCCGCAACGTGTGCGTCGTGAGGAACTGTTCCAGGTAATCCTCGCTGCGGCGGTGCTCCTCGACGTTGGCGACGATCTGGGGCGGTGGCGCCAGCCCGTGCTTCTGCCAGAGGGCGCAGCCGCGCACCAGCCAGGCGAGAATTCCGGGGTACTGGCTCTTTAGACGCGCCGTGAGCTGGTCGTCTTTTTTCCGGAAGAACCCGATGCGGGAGGGTGTCTTCGCCTCCTCTGCCGCGATATCGTCGACGAAGGAGTAGAGGAACTGGAACAGGACCAGGCGCCGGCGCAGGGCGAAGTCGGCGGTGAGGCCGTGCGGTATGTGGTTCGACTGCACGAACATGGTGTGGGTGGGCCCGAAGTTGGTCTCTTCCACGAAGAGTCCCCTGGCGTTCAACGTGTCGGCGCCGGTCAGCTCCTTCACCTTGGCCGCCGAGATGCGGCAGTGCTCGTCCGTCTCGGAAGCGATCACGATGCGGCGGCCGCGCAGGGCCATGATGTCCGTGGAGACGCTCGAAGAGTTCCGCGGCGTCTTCTGCTCCAGGATCATCTCCGGGAGGATCCTCCAGCAGAGGTCGCCCATGATCGCCTGAATCGTTTCGAAGATGACCCCTTTGCCGTTCGCCCCCTCGCCGACGAAGCACGCCAGTATCTGCTCGTGGCAGAAGCCGGTGATGGCGTAACCGAAGAGCCGCTGCAGGAACGCCCGGACCTCAGGGTCCGGCAGGCTGGATTCGAGCAGCGCTTCCCAGTCCGGACAGGGCGCATCGAGGCCGAGGTATTCGACCGGGACGCTCTTTACCAGCAGATCGGAAGGCCGCCCCGGGAGGAGCTCCGCCGTCTCCAGGTCGACCACTCCGTTCTCGCAGGCCAGTAGCCAGGGGCGCTGGTCGAGTTGCTCCGAGAGTATGGACAGAGGATTTTCTACAACGGCAGCCCATGCGACGCAGTTTTTGGCCCCGACCATGGAGCGGAGGCGGTCGACCCTGCGCGTCAGGGCCTTCCTCCTGCTCATCAGCCCACTGAGGACCGCGGCAAAGCGGGACGCTTTCTCCGCCGCCTCCCTCGCTTCCAGATCCGCCTGGTACAGGGCGGAGGCGTCTTTATCCTTCTCCGCCTGCTTCACCCGCTTTTTGGCGGCCGCCACCTCGGCGTTTGCCTCCTGGAGAGAGGCGGTATTGCGGTCGATCGGGCCGTCAAGATCCTTCGCTTCATCGAGAAACGCGGTGGCCACCGCCTCCACGCCGCGCAGATGCTCGCTCTTGCGGTCCAGGCTCCAGTGGTGGGAACGCCACACCAGCCACTTCTTGTCGTCGGATACGTACAGGAAGCGGTCGCGCTGCAGATGCGTGTAGAGGATCCCGTCGCCGACCTCGTTGTTGGCGAGGCACTGCAGGATCAGCTCCGAGCCGGCAGCGGTCGCGTCCGGCGTAGCTGCGGGGTCCGCGAAGTGTTCGTTTTCCGCCTGGACCCGCTCCTCTACCTTGGCTTTTATCTCCTCCGGAGTAAGCAGCGGCACATCATCAAGCACCAGCGACCTCCGCCAGAGCCCGGAACTTCGCCTGCCAGTTGCGTACGGTGTCCTTGTGGACGTCGATCACTGCTGCGATTTTTGCGGCGGGCACTTCCAGTTCGGAGAGGACGGCAAGAAGGTAGACCTCGACGGGGTCGAGTTGCGATGACTGCAAAATGGTGCCGGTGAGCGACGTGAAGAAGCGGCCGCATTCCTTGCACTGGATGCGCTCGCACTGGTACCAGCGCTCGAGGCGCTTCTCATCGGAGATCCCCACCTTGCAGTGGGGGCAGCACGCGCCGGCCGGGTGCAGCTGGTCGACCACCCATCTGCCGACCGTCACCTTGGCGAGGCACTCTGCTGAAAAGCTGTCAAGACACTTGCAAGAGGATAAGCCCATAAAATTGTTCACTATTCAGCCCTCCGAAAATCTGCAACTCAAAAAAAGTTCAAATGTAGCGAACCAGTGAGGGTCGAACTACC
>Ga0209518_1000525_pt1 | contig 49274 bp, 52 predicted proteins | sample RifGroB1_FD_183993 | JGI IMG/M metagenome (GOLD analysis project Ga0209518, IMG submission 183993) | Groundwater microbial communities from Rifle, Colorado, USA - Groundwater B1 (SPAdes) (version 2) | ecosystem: Environmental > Aquatic > Deep subsurface > Groundwater | place: Rifle, Colorado...
CTCATCAGCTCGAGGCCTATCAAAAGAGGGTGAGCCATCAGGATTAGTAATTACGGCCGAACGATATGAACCAAATCTTGAAACTGCTTCCCAATCTGTTCCTGGTGGCATTTCTTCAATTCTTCCATCCAGATGTCTTACTTTTAATTTCCAATTTGCCCATTCAGGTCTTTTCTGAAAAAAATCTGGGTTTCTCTTAAGAGCTTCTGATGGAGAAATAATATGCTCTCCCTTTCCAGGATGGGAAATATTTAATTCTTGATTTCCTTGCTCTGGCATAAAAAAGATTATACCATAATCCAAGAAAAGAGTATATCAATATATATCAGCTCCGCTTGGTGAGCAATGTTAGAACATATTTTATGGCTAATTATGTATTTTAAGTATTTGCTCGGTCTTTGTGGTTTTTGTCTCTTTCAAAATTCCATTCATCTCCTCCAAGGCCTTATTCCTTTCCTCATTTGAGAGTTTAGAAAAACGAATGATGCAATTTAGGAAATAGGAAGCATCTCGAGGGTCAGAAATCCTAATATTGGTACCATCTAACGTTATATCTAAAACAGGATCTTTTACTGCCTTTGCCTTTTTAAGAGAATAATCTTTTATTTTTACTTCCCCTTGTCCTGGGCCAGCAATAATAATCATCTTTTCCGAAACAGGATCGTGAAAATCAACTTTTATTGTCTGCAAATTATCTTCCATTTTAGCATCGATAAATCTGTGACCTTTATAATCTCCAATGAAACGTGCATTCTCAAAACCAGCTTCTCGAAACACTTGCCCAAACCACAAGGAAAAGACAGAATGATAGCTTACGGGGAAAGTTGCTCTGTTTCGAAAAACGGTTGGGGGATTTGAATTCCAATCAATTACTTCGGCTTCACGGTCAACGAAAAGAATATCTTTTCCTAAGGCGCATGCTTCTTCTCTGGCGGGATCGATATAATCACGAACTTTTCGAGATATAAGTAATTTTCTTTGCGTATCAACTGTCTGGTATATTTTAATCGGAGGTCTGTCTACAGAAATTGGTCCTTGTTTTGAAGAATCCCATCGTTGGACCGGTCTTGCCAGAGGGTTAAACATGTCAATAGCAAGAACTCCTCTTTGAGGATCTAAATGTTCTTTAAGATTTTTTAATGCTTCCATTTGGTCTTTTTTGGTTAAGAAATGGCAGAATGTGTTAAGGGAAATAGTAACTAAATCAAAAGTTTGACCCAGATCAATATAACGTGCATCTCCTCGAACAAATTTTAATTTATTTTGAGTCTCCTGTGGAAGTTTTGCTGTTTTTTCTCTGGCAACATCAAGCATGGATTCCTCTAAATCTAATCCAACCACTTCAAAACCAGCTTTTGCCAAGGGGATTGCGATTCTTCCAGTCCCAACTCCAATTTCTAAAATATTTCTTGGTTTTAATTGTTTTGCAAGATTTAGCCAAAATGGAATATCTTCTTTTTCTGTTGTCTCGTAAATTAGATCATAAATCCAAGCATCTTTTTTGGTTGCATAAAGAGAACTAGTTATTTCCGGAGTTGTGCTTCGTTCGACCATACGAAAGGAATTATATTAGACTGAGGATAGCTTGTCAACTATAGGACTACTTGCTCCGCTTGGTGGAAATGGTAAAAATTATTTTGTAAACACAAAAGGATTTACGAATTTATTAGAAAATTTAAATATTTAAATCTCAACATCTTGAAGATATAAATTAAAGCATACGTGTATTTTTATTTTTAGATAGTATATATTTGGTATATACTGAGTATTAGTTATGATTAGGAAGATAATTAGTTTGGGTAAATATTCGGGGGTTATTTCTATCCCCAAAGAGTTTTTGAAAAAACTTCACTGGAGAAGAGGCCAGAATTTGGAGATTTCCTCCAAAAGAAAATCCCTCTCCCTCAAAGACGCAAAATAATTAACCTTCGGGCCCTAGATTTATCCATTGTTTAATGATAAAATTGTTTAGCGTTCCCCTGTAGCTCAATGGTAGAGCAGGTCCCTGTGGAACATTAACGCAGCTTTCCGAAGTAATTCGGATTGAAAAATCGGGCTAATTCGGGGAAGTCCTGAACTAAGTTGAAGGATAATCCCGAGCTAAATTCCCGCCATGGCGGGATAAATGTGTAGAGACTATATACCCGATCCCCTCTTTTTCGAAAAAAGAGGGGGATGAGATAGTCCAAACCTTTTGGTAACAGAAGGAATTTTGTAAGGACAAGGTTAGAGGTTCGAGTCCTCTCGGGGGAGCAAGGTTATCAATTCTTAATAACTATCCTCAGAATGATATAATTGCCTAATGTGGTTTTGGTTGGCGCTTTTTGCCGCGGTTTTAGGAGCGGTGGATGTTATTCTAAGTAAAAAAATTTTACATAAAGTAAGCGCTGCAGTTTTAACTTGGTCTCTTTTTACATTAACCATTCCTATTCTTATATATCTTGTTCTGCGAGAAGGGATTCCAACCCTAAATCAATTTTTCTTTATAGGCGTGCTTGGTTCATCTTTAGTATTCGTTTTTTCAAAGACAATAGGTAGCGGAATCTTAAAGAAAAATTTAATTTCCAAGATACTTCCCTTAACTTCTTTTGGCGGTGTTTTTACTTATATTTTCGGCTTAATATTCTTATCTGAATCTATAAGATTAATTCCCTTACTTGGTCTTTTGTCAATTATTTTCGGATCATATATCCTGAATGCAGATCAAGCCAGAGAAGATTTCTTAAAGCCTTTTAAGTTGATATTTTTGAGAAAAGAGTCATTGCTTTTTCTGCTAGCCATAATGTTGGGAAGCCTAACAGTAATTCTGGATAAGTGGGCATTAGGTAACACTGTTCCTACAAGTCCTATTTTTACTATTCTTATTGAACAAATTATTATGTCTACTATGTTAGGTGCGTACATGGTAGGGAAAGAAAGTAAAACTTGGACAGTAGAGATAAAGAAAAATTTTGGTCTTCTATTTTTAAACAGCATTGTTTTTCTTATTACCGGTTTGTTGGTTTTTTATGCTTATGCTTTTGGCGGTCCAGTTGCCTTAGTTATAGGTGTTAAGAGACTGCAAATATTTTTTATTCTAGTGATGGGTTATCTATTTTTTAAAGATAAGCCGACAAAGCATACTTGGATTGCCACAGCGATAATGATTTTGGGAGTTTTAATGATCAAGCTTGGGTAGGTTTTAAAAAGTGTTTTAGTGTGATATGCTAGGTAGGAAGTGATAAAAGAAATTTTTCTTGGGAAAAAACCCTCTGATTTTCACATGAATCCCGTTGTTAAGGCATTTATAATTTCCGAGATATTTCTTTGGTCTTCCTGGAATGCAATTATTCCGATTTTTGCTATTTTTGCAGCCACCAAAATACCCGGTGGAAATACCGAGATTGCCGCAGCTTCCTTCAGTACATATCTCATTGTAAGGGTTATTTTTGAATTAATCAGCGGAAGATATCTATCTAAATCAACGGATATACAGAAATTTATAATTTCTATTATCGGAATTATTCTTATGAGCGTAGGTTACGTGGGATTTGCTTTGACAAAAAACGTTTCTTCGTTATTCCTGTTTTATGGTGTTATCGGTATGGGATTGGGAATTGCTTCTCCTGCAAAAAATTCTTTATTTTCCTCACATCTGGATAAAGACAAAGAGGTTACGGAATGGAGTGTTTATGACGGATTTGTCTTTATGGGCATGGCCATGTCTGCAACTATCGGAGGATTTGTAGCCAATCGATATGGCTTCACATTCTTATTTTATTTGGTAGCAATTACCAACTTATTAAGCATCATCCCCTATATTCTGTACGCAGAGAAGAAGAAAGCAAACGGAGCTTAATCACCAATTTTGTCTAAGGTGATTCATTGCATAACTTAGATCTCCAAAGACTTTTTTGTGCGGGTTGAAGATATTGTCAGGATCAAAAATATTTTTGGTTGCTTCAAAAAGTTTAATGATTTTTTCTCCATACATTCGTTTTAAGTAGGGAGTGCGAATCAATCCGTCGTTATGCTCTCCGGTTATCGAGCCATGATATTTGATAACCAAATCATAGATTTGATCTGCGATAATCGGAATGAATTTTCTTACATTGGGATTTGTAATATCGACTAACGGAATAATATGAAAATTTCCGTCTCCGACATGGCCTGCAATTGTATACATAAATTCAGGATGTTTTTTGATAATTTTAATTACTTCAAGTAAAACTTTTGCTAAATATTCCGGTTTGACAACAAAGTCATCTATAAAAGGAGCAGTATGCTTGTTACGGACTTTTTGTCTTAAGAGATTAAAGCTTTCGCGTCTGATTGCCCAATATTTTTTCTCTTGATCTTCGAGAGCAACTCTTATTTTAGGATGAAGAGGTTTTAATTTTTCTTTAAGTTGCCGAATCTTATTTTGTAAATCTTCAATATTGTCTCCGGTAAAATCAACCTGAAGAATAAGTTTTGGCATGCCTCCAAAAAGAATCATCAGGAATTCAGGCAAAAAACTGATTCCTGTTTGAATGATTCCCCTTGTTCCTAATAGTTTTGCGAATTCAGGAAAAAATTTTAAAGCTAATTTTAATGTGCTGTCATCATAAGCTTCAAAGCTTTCGGGACTCAAAGAAAGAACCTCTTTGATGATCTCATTTAAATGAGAAAGATCATGCAGGAACAGAACCATCATGTCGCGGTGTTTGTGCACAGGAACAAGCTGAACGTCAGCTTCAAGCAAGAATCCCAGTGTGCCTTGTGCCCCCACCCATAATTGAGTTAAATCAAAAGTTTTATTTGCCTTGTCATAAATATTCCATAAATAATATCCGGCAGAGTTCTTGGAAACATCAGGTTTGGCTTTTAAAATATCGTCATAATTATCAATAATCAGCTTGTGCATTTTTTGGTAGATTTCCCCTTCAAATGTCTGAAGAGATAATTTTTCCCGAAGTTCTTTTTCTGATAGTTTTTTTAATTCATAAACATTTCCATCTCTTAATATCACTTTCATTTTTCTAATGTATTTTTCAGTTTTTCCATATTGCAATGATTTTTCACCGCCGGAATTATTATTTAAAATTCCTCCCATTGCGCAAATTTCTCTTGATGCAGGATAAGATGGAAACAAGAGGTTATGTTTTAAAGTTTCTTTTTCAAAATCTCTATAAAAAACACCCGGTTCTGTCGTCACGATATCTCCAATTACTTGGGGAGTATGATTAAAATATCTGGTGAATTCTACGAGAATAGAATCATTGATAGCTCCTCCACCCATATCTGTTCCCGCTGCTCTAGCTGTCAGGGACAATGCCGGATCGTTTTTTTTGTTATCCTTTACATATTTAATCAATGCTTTTAAATCTTGCGCATCCTTAGGAAATACAACAGCTTTCGATTTTACTTCAAAAAGACTATAATCATGACTATAATCTTTGAGGGTTTGGTTATCCGACGAAACATCTCCCTTGATTATTTTTTTTAATTCTTCAGGAAGACTTGTGATCATAATTTATGATTTTCTTTGGATAACTTTTTTGACAGCAGCTTTAATATCGTTCTTGCCCATTTTGTATTTTTCAATTAACTCTTTTGGTGTGCCTGATTCTGCAAAAGTGTCTTGAAGTCCGACAAATTCCATAGGAAGAGGGATATTTTTGACCACATATTCTGCAATTGCTCCTCCAAGTCCTCCGATTACCTGATGATCTTCTGCAGTAACAAATGCTTTTGTTTGCTTGGCAAGCGAAAAAACAGCGTTTTCGTCCAAGGGTTTAATCGTTGATACGTTTGCAACTAATACATTTATATTTTCAACTTCTAATTCTTTTGCGGCAAGTAAAGCATAATAAAGTATATATCCGGTTGCAAAAATTGTTGCTGCGGGTTTTTCGCTTGTCCAAAAAGTTTGAATTTTCCCTATTTCAAATTGAGTTTCAGCAGTTGTAATAATTGGAGTTTTATCTCGGGAAAAACGGAGATAAACAGGGCCAACTATTTCAGAAGCTTTAATTGTTGCTTTTTTTCCTTCTACGCTATCGCAGGGAACTAATATTTTTATATTTGGCCAGCTTCTTACGCTGGCAATATCCTCAGTTGCCTGATGAGTTGCTCCGTCCTGTCCGGTCATAATTCCGGCATGATGTCCTGCAATTTTAACGTTTGATCGATCATAAGCAACAGTTGTTCTAATGGTTTCCCAATTTTTTCCGGGAGAAAAAGTAGCATATGAGGATATGAAGGGAATTTTTCCGCTGATTGCCAGACCGGCTGCGATCGCAGCCATATTTTGTTCGGCAACTCCAACTTGGAAGAATCTTTCAGGATATTTTTGGGCAAAAAGATGCGCATAAGTGGATTCGGTTAAATCTGCACAAAGCGCAATAACATTAGGATTTTTTTCTCCAAGCTCTAATAATCCTTCTCCGTAACCCGCACGGATAGGTTTGATTTCTACGTCTTCATCAAAAAGCTTACTATTTAGTTTTAAATCAGGATTAAGCATTTAATTTTTCCTCCTCTATTTTTAATTCGCTTAGAGCTTTTTCTGCTTCTTCTTTGCTTGGTGGTTTGCCATGCCAATGATAATCATTTTCCATAAAGCTTACACCTTTACCCGGAATTGTTTTGGCAATAATTATCGTTGGTTTGTTTGGCTCCAATTTGGCTTTTTCAATTGCTTCAATAAAGCTTTTAATATCATTGCCCTGAACTTCAATTGCGTTCCAGTTGAACGATTCATATTTTGCCTTAAGAGAATCCAAAGGCATAACATTTTCCGTGTTGCCGTCAATCTGAATATAGTTGCGGTCGATTACCTGAATTAGATTGTTCAATTTATTTTTTGCCGCGAACATGACTGCTTCCCAAGTGTTTCCCTCTTCGTGCTCGCCGTCCGAAGTTAGGCAGTAAACATAATAATTTTTTTTATCTAAATTTCTGGCCAGTGTTATTCCAATTGCCTGAGATAATCCTTCGCCAAGAGGTCCTGAAGTTGTTTCAAGTCCCGGAAGAGAGGCGCGATGAGGATGGCCCTGCAGTCGGGAATTAATTTTCCGTAATGTTTTTAATTCTTCAATCGGAAAGTAACCTGATAAGGCCATGGTCGCATATTGAACAGGACAAATATGACCGTTAGACAAAACCAATCTGTCGCGATCAGAAAAATTGGGATTCTTTGGATTATGATTTAAGATATGAAAATAAAAAGCAGTGAAAATATCTGTCATTCCCAGGGGTCCTGCCGAATGCCCTGATTCCGCTTCCACCAGCATCTCAATAATCAGCTGCCTGATTTTATTGGCTTTTAATTCTAAATCTTTTAATTTTTCCGGAGCTAAATCTGCCACCTTTTTATAGTAACACTATTTCAAAAATACTTCTAGATTGGAGATATCTTAGATGAAGTTTTGACAAATTTTTCCGATCGGCATAAAATGTCAAATAAAGTTTAGTTTTTTAAATAATTTTTTTGCGGGTCTGTTAAGGGGGAGGTTTTTTAATTCATCTTTTTTAACCCATTTAAGTTCCTTCATGTCATCTCCCGCCATTATTTCTCCGGATAGCCATTTTGCTCTAAAGGCAAGAAATATATAGTGAGTCATTTCGCCATGTTTATCCGGTTCATTGTCTTCGTCAAATCCTAATTGTTCTATATTCTGAATTTCAATACCCGTCTCTTCTCTGATCTCTCTTTTTAATGCTTCTTCCAAAGATTCTTTATCAAGATTAATTCCTCCTCCCGGATTATGCCAAGTGTTAGGGTATGGTCCGGTATTTCCAGGTTTTTTTTCCTAACAGGATAGCGCCATTTTTTTCAACAAGACTAACTACGATAACTCTAGATTTCATTTTTCTAGTATAGCATAGGGCGTAGTTCGAGTTTCCACCTGGAAGGTGGGAACTCAAAGGTGGGATATTAACTATTTAAAAATACTCCGCGGCCGTTAGTTAAAATTAAATGTTTGATTTAATAAATAAAAACTATGTAATTGATTACATAATGTTGTTATTGCCAGAAGGGATTTATGTCCTTGATGGCTAAAAGCTCGCGGTCAAAACTGGCAAGAGAGTCCTTTCTAGAGTAGGCGGCAATAATACAATCCGCCATATCTAGCTTTGACTTCTCAAAAATTGAGATTGCCTCTCTTGCTTGTTTTGTAAGTGAAACGTTATGTAGGGAAGTCAAAAATTTAAAGGCTTTAACAATTTCAGGCCTTGACGCCTTTGATGTTTTTATAAGCACATATTCGATTTCGGGAAATACGGCGTCAGGAATGACAAGCTCTTTTCCTGTTTCAAGAAGCAGTTTGGCTTTTTCCGCTTTAACTTTGTCATCCCGCGTAAAATATCGAATTAACACGCTTGTGTCGATTATTATACGCATAACAATTTTTACTAAGATATAATTCCTTTTCTTTTAAACTTTTCTAAGACTGCCTCTCGTATAGCCTTCTTCATTTCTTTCTTTGTTATTATCTTTGAAGTTTTGAACGAGCCAAACATATCATCTATGGTTGGCGCGGGTGTCGCAACAATTTTTTCCCCCTGCACTTCAAAATGAACCTTGTCGTGAGGCTGAAGATGAAAATAATCCCTAATTGATTTAGGAATTGCCACTTGACCTTTTTGCGTCATTGTTGTGATGCCATTCATGGTAATAACTATTATTACAGGAATTACTTGATTTGTCAAGTATTACTTTTTTAGGACAATCATGAGGTCTGAGACATTTGAAGGAAGACGGTCGGTAATAATTCCATCACCTGTTTTTTCAAAAAAAGAAAAACTGTTATTTTCCTGTGAGAAAATTTCAGGATTTATATTTAGCTCTTTTGCCTTTTGAATCGTTAGGGAATCTCCAATGCTACCGGCAAAAGGCGAATTATCCCATCCATCAGAATCAAAAGAAGCAATTGTAGTTTTCCCATCGATATAGGGGAGTGTGGACAAAACCACTTCTTGATTTCTTCCTCCCTGTCCTCCCTTATTTAGAACTTTTACAGTTGTTTCTCCTCCGGCTAAGATAATTCCTGAGGAAATTTGATCCATGAGCTCTTTACCCGCTGTCTTTGCGTCTGCCTGCAGCTTGTCTGTTAAAATTTTAGCATCAAAACCCAATTCTTTTGCTTTTGACTGCATTGCGGAAAGCGCAGTTTGATTACTTACAAGGAGAATATTTGTTGCATTTTCAAAATACTTATTTTCTTTGGGCGTTTCTATGAAGTCTTCTTCTAAAAGACCTAGTTTTTCGAAAAGATTGTATTTTTTAAGCACTTCCAATGCCTGTTCTTTTGTTGTCGCATCTTTTACTGTTGGGCCGGATGCTATGCTGGACAGATCGTTTCCCGGAACATCAGATGCAATAACGCTTATTACCGAAGCTGGAAAAAGAGGCTTGATTAGTCCTCCTCCTTTGACCAAAGATAGATGTTTTCTAACAATATTCATGTCCGCTATAGTTGCTCCTGAAAAAAGCAAAGACTTATTAATTTCGATTAATTTTTCCAAATCAACTCTATAAGGATTTTCAAACAATACCGATCCTCCTCCGGCAATCACAACTATAACTAAATCTTTTTCCGTCAAGTTGCCTAACCGTTCAAGAACTTTTTTAGTAAAAGACAAATTGGTATCTGAAGGCAATGGGTGAGTGCCAACAGTAAGCTCTATCTTGGAAAATTGTTCCGGTCCAAGGTCAATTACGTATCCTTCAATGAGCAGGTTGCCCAACATACTCTCGATATATTTTGAAAGGCCTGCGGATCCCTTACCAAATCCCAATAAAAAAATTCTCTCAAAGCGTGTTAGATCAATTGTCTTATTTTGAATAGTTAATATGCTGTTGTTTAGGGAGAAATTTTTTGCAATTATATTTTGTGGCTGTATTGAAGACAGTGCAGCTTCAATAAGCTCCAGACAGATTTTCCTCTCAGGGGTTTTATTTAAAGAATTATAATTTTTAATTAATGCCATAGGTTTTCAATTTCTGTAATTTTATTAATCCGTCTAATATGTCTTTCTTCATTGGTAAATTTTGTTTCCAGAAATATTGTAAGTAAATTTTTTGTTACTTCTTCATCAACAAACGCCGATCCAAACGATAAGACATTCGCATCATTATGTTCTCGAGCCAGTTTTACGTTTTCCACGCTGAATCCCAATATTGCCCGTATTCCTTTTATTTTATTTGCGGTTATGCATTCTCCTGCGCCTGATTTTCCAAAAACAATCCCAAAAGAAGAGGAGTTTTGAGAAACTTTTATTGCCGCTTTTGATATGAAGTCTGGGTAATCATCATTTTTGTCAAAAGTAAATGCTCCGCAGTCCTCAATATCAAAACTCTTTTCCAAAAGAAAAGATTTAATTTTTTCTTTTAATTCAAATCCTGCGTGATCTGTTCCTAAATAAATTTTCATAGGGATCAAACTTTGTCTATAAAGATATGATAAAAATGTAGGAAATTATTGCAAATAATTTTTATTATTTCTTCTTTTCCTATTTTACCATTTTTATAATCAATCAAGGGTTTCCAGAATACTGTTCTTCCAACAGCAAACCCTACAATTCCCTTGATTTTGTTTCCTGACTTGATCCATTTTTCAACTTTTTCTTGGTTTTCGCTACGTCCCAAGATAACAATTCCAACATTGTTTCTTTCTCCTTTTCGGGCTTGTAAGGAAATTATTTTATAACTGTCTTCATTTTCCATTCCTTCAAGTTTCCAAATGTCCGGTTCAACATTGACATTTTGTAATTCCTCCATAACTTTTACTGTTAGATTAGGTCTGATATTGCTGTCATATAGGTCTTTATTTCCATTAACTTCCTTAAGCTGTGAATCTGTTGGGGAAACTAAAACTTCCAGTAAAAATTTATAAGAATTTTCATGGCAATAATTGCTCAAAATTTCTAATTTTTGTTGCTGACGCATTTTAGACAGGGGATCGTCGTTCGGATTATAATGAATAAGAGCTTTTACAAAAAGGGGTTTGTATTTTTCTATATGTTTTGCAAAATTATCTTCGTACTCAAAAGTAAATTCTTTCTGTCCGCTTTTTTCCGTAGTTAAGATAACATTGTAACCTTGACTTATTGCATCCCGAATAATTTTATCTCCGTATTCCTCATCAATCAAAATTACCGCTTGTTCTTTTGGAATCTCTTGCTCAACAGCATTTTTAAAAGCTGCATAAATAATCTCTTTGGCTTTCGTTATAATTTCTTTTTCCCCATAAGACAAGTCCGGATTTGTAAATCCAAACAGCTCAATAAATGAAGATCTATGATCAAACGGAAGTATAAAAAGATTTTTTTTGTATCCTAAGTTGCTAATCATTTTAATTTATAAAATCAGTTTTATAAAGAAGTCCTGATGTAGCGCCAACTTTTTCTATAACTGATGCTGAATTTTTGGTTCCCCAGACCATGGCCTCTTTTATCGGCTTTCCATGAAGGATAGCTCCTAAAAATCCTGATGAGTACGCATCTCCTGCGCCTGTTTTTTCTACAACTGTTGTCTTTACGATTTCTTCTCTTAGGACTTTTCCTTCCTCATTGATTGCAAAAGAACCATTTTTGCCATCTGTAATTACAACAATCCTCGGTCCAAATTTTTGTAAGTTTGTAATGATTTCTTCAATACTTTTTTGTCCTTGGGGATAGCCTAATAATTCTTCTCCTTCTTCTTTGTTCACAAAAAGTAAATCTGTAACAGATAAAACATTTTCGATACTGTTTTTGCCGCTCTCAATTTGCAGTGTGCCGGGATTAAAAGCAAGACTGGATTTTGTTCCTTTAATAAAATCAACGGTTTTATTATAGGCGTCTAGCCAAGCATTTCCCAAAGAGGTTAGATAAACCCATGGAGTTGTAATATTTTCAAAATTGAAATTATGTTCTCTTCGGACATGTTCGGAGAAAATTGTCCTTTCGTTTCTGAAGTTTATGATTGTAGAGAAGGATGATTGTTGTCCTTCTGTTTGTGCGATATTCGAAACGTCAACATTCTCCTTAGATAAAGTATTTATTATTTTTTGGGCAAATTCGTCTTTACCTATCTCGGCGACGAGAGCAGTGTTTAATCCAAGACGGGAAATACCAACGGAAACATTTGCCGCATTTCCTCCAAGCAGAAGTTCTGCTTTATCGACAGTTATTTTTTCACCAAATTTTATTGCCAGTTCATTGGTCTCTTTTATTAAACGAAAATGCTCACTTGCTTCGTGAAGAGTAAGAAAAGTATCTATTTTTGCATTACCAACGCATACAACATCAAAATGAAGCATAAGCTCATGTTACGAAAAATAGCTACTTTTTGCAAGGAAATTTTATCCCGCACCGCTTCGGTGCGGGATTTAGATTGACTTTTCATTAATAACGATTTATCATGAGGCAGCAATGGAAAATTTTATCCTTTCTTTTTTAGCAAAATTATTGCCAACAAAAACAGCATACGCTCATTGTGATGTTCCTTGCGGTATTTACGATCCAAAAGTGGCGCAAATTGCAGCGGCAACCGTTTTGAAAATGGTGCAAAAAATTAATGAGCTTCCGGAAAGGGGAAAAAGCAAGAATGAGGATAACGCTTTAATAAGAATGGTCTGGACTAAAGAAGAGCATGCAAGAAAGTGTAAAGATGAGCTATTGATACTCTGGACGGATTATTTTAAGCCGGAACACTTGCAAATGTTTCCTAATTTGCATGAAACATTTTGGAAAGCAGCCAAGCTTTGTTCGAAAAATAAGCAGGAGGTTAATGTTCAATTGGCACAGGAATTAGTAAGAGCTGTTGATGAAATTGCAGAGATATTTAAGAAAACAAAATCCACTGCAAAATAACAATGCTTCCTCTTTTTAAATTCAAAATTGAAGGCAATAGTATGATTCCCACATTTAATCCGGGAGATGTAATTTTGGTGAATAGACTTTCATATTTGTTAAGCAAGCCCAAAATTGGAGATATAGTTGTTTTGAAAAGGGGGCGGTATATAATAAAACGAATTGCTAAAATTAAAAAAAAGAAACTTTTTGTTGCGGGAGACAATAAGAGGGAAAGTACGGATAGTAGAAGTTTTGATTGGGTAGATAAGAAAGAACTTGTAGGAAAAGTAATGCTTAAAATTTGATATGGTTTTATGGTGGGTTATAAACATTATTTTATTTTTGGTGATTTGTTTTTTGTTCCTACTTCTTTCCATGTTTTGGCCGCCGGACAGTCCTTGGGCCCCTTGGTGGAGGACTAATAAAAAAATAGCCCGTGCCGCCTGCAAACTTGCCAATATTTCCTCAAAAGACACTGTCTATGAATTAGGTTCAGGAGACGGAACCTTTCTTTTGATCGCAGCGAAAGAATTCGGCGCAAAAGGAGTAGGAATCGAAATCGACCCATTACGATATTGGTTTTCCAGAATTAAATTTAAAATAAAAGGTCTTGATAAAAAAGTAAAAATTATTAGGAAAAATTTCCATGATGTAAATATTTCTCAAGCATCCGTAATATTTGTTTATCTTGTCCCAAAAACGCTGGAAAGACTTAAGCCGAAATTTTTAAAAGAATTAAATCACGGAACTTTATTGGTAAGCTTTAGATATAAAATTAATCTGCCTCTCCTAACTTATGACAAGGTAAATGATATATATTTATATGAAATTAAAAAATAAAATTTTAATTTTGATAACACTTGAATAGATTGATTCGGTTGGTATTTCCTTCAGCTTTTACCGGTACGCTCAAAATATTTTTGCAATATTTATAGACCTTTTCCTTGTTAAGAATTTCATTGTCCAGAACATCTTGTTTTATATTATATTCGGGATATTCAGCGCCTTGAGTAATGATAATTGTTTTTTTTGAAACTGCTTGATCAGTTAAGGTTTCCTTATTGTACATTCCTCTTCTAAAAAAATATACATAAGCATCATTGACATTGGATAATGCGGGAACATTCGTAATAACAGACAAGGCGGGCGTAAGCCCATTATATCCGTAAAGATAATTTGGTCTTAATTTTTTAATAATAGAAATTATATTATCAATACCATTAACTTTTTGTAAGTTTCGATAATTATCAATATACACAAAAAAATTAAGAGAAATAAAGAATAAAACAATAGTTAAAATTACCATTTCTTGAACCCCTAACTGTTTCTTTATGAAAGAATTCATTTCGTAAAAAGAAAGGCATAAGAATGGAGTTAAAAAGTTTAAATAAAGATAGTAGATATCTTGATAGCCGAGAAAAAATAGAAGTGAAAATAATGACACTAAGGAAAAAAACAAATTTTTTTTAAAATTTATCAAATTGAACAAAAACAATAGAAAAAATAAAAAATCTTTCGTCATAAAGAACCAGGCGATATCTGTTTTTAGCAGTCCTGGTGGTCGTGTTAGGGAAAATCCAAAAATATCATTAATAAATTCTTTTGATGATAAAATTAAAAATGGTAGCAATATAATAATGCCTGTCACTATAATTCCAAGAGAAAAAGACGCAATACGCTTCCATTGTTTCTTAATTAGCAAATAAAATAAAAAAGAAAGAATTATCGGAAGGAAATATGCTTTCGTAAGTATGGACAAGGCTATAAAAAGTCCGGAAATAAAACTCTTTTCCTTATTGAAAAAATAGAAAGCCAATATCGCAAACAATGATGCCGTAGATACCCCTGTTTGATGATCAGATGTAGACAAAATAATAAAAGAATAGATATAAAGTAGAGAGCTGGTGATAGAAATTAAATAATTTTTTGTTTTTGCATAAGAAATTATATAAATAAAAAAAGTTACGATTATAGTTTCGATTATCGAAGTTAAATAAAATAAATTAATATTGCCAAAGGCTAAAAAGTAATAAAAAGATGAAATATATGCGAAAATAGGGAAATTTGCAAAAAAGAAATCTTTATACGGTAATTGACCCTGCAATATTCGAAAAGCCACGTTAAAGTAGATATTCGTATCGGAGAGACGAATACCCAGGTTGGTAATTTTCAATAAGACAAAAGGAAGAATAATGGCGATAAAAAAATAATATTTTTTCACTTCCTAAGTTTTAAGATTGCCCAGCGGATTTTATCCAAAATTTTATATATATCATAAAGTAAAACATTTACAACAAGATCAAAACTTCCTGCAAATTCGATATGTTTTGGGCCGTAACCCTGCTTGAATCTGTGAAACCCATACCAAGGATCGTTTTTATCCGGATTATTACTTAATGCTCCCCACATGTCGAATTTTTTAAGTCCTAATTTTTTTCCGAATTTGATTGCTTCCCACATCATTAAATTTGATGCCATAGTTTCTCTGCGCAGACTTGACGATGCGCCGTATGGATAATAAAGGACATCTTTGTAAACAAATAAAATCCACGCAGCCAGCGTTTGCTCTTTATATTTGGCTAAAAATAAATGTGCAGTTAACCTATCTGTGTCTAGCTTGTTTTGAGTAGGACAAAGAGTTTCCCACATTAATCTATGATATTTTTTGGTATGCGCATAAAATCCTTGTCTTTTTGTAGTTTCTTCGGTTAATTTAAGATAGGTTTCAAAAGCAGCATTCGAATCATCCTGAACAACTTTAACTCCGTGTTTGATGGCTACTTTTATGTTGTATCTTGTTTTCGAATGCGCTCCTTTTAATAATTCCTCATCGGATTTTGTCAGGTCAAGAATAAAGGTGTATTTCGTAAAGAGAGGATGAGCAGCCGGATGCAGACCTAAATTTTCAATTTTCAATTTTAAATTTTCAGCAATAACATTCGGCTCAAGTTGAATAAAAATACATTTTTCTTGTTTGCCTATTTTTTTAAGATCAGAAATCATATCGGCAGTTGGAATGGGACCCTTGGGAACATACCCAACCGTCCAAGGAGTGTGGGGGATTTTGTGAATCGTCATTTGAATTCCATTGACATTTATCACTTTAATTCCTGTTTTTTTTCTAAATTCTCCCCACTCAACAGATTGAAGGGGATGAGAAGATAATTCGTCTTTCATATAAAATCTTGTGACACTTGAATTAAATGAATATTTTTTTCTATTACAGCTTTAGGCATTTCCAGTATAAATCTGGATATTACATTTGATGTTCTTTGACCGAAAAATATTCTCTTTTGAGCATAGCTCAAAAAAAGGCGTATTTTCGCTCGTGTCATTCCAACATAGCAAAGTCTTCTTTCTTCCTCAAGCGCATATTTATCCATAAGTGATCGAGAGTGCGGGAATATGCCCTCTTCCATTCCAACCATAAATACGTATGGGAATTCAAGGCCTTTTGCCGCATGCAATGTCATAAGCGTTACTGCATCTTTTTTAATTTGACCATCTAATTTATCCGGCAAATATTCCTGTTCAACAAGGGAAACATTTTCTAAAAAATTTGTAAGATCCGGAAATTTAAGCGCAACCGAACGAAGTTCTTTAATATTTTCCAACCTTTCTCTGTCGTCCTCGTCCCGATCATCATACGTCTTAAGATATTCTGTTTTTTGAAGAGTTTCATCTAGGAGATCGATAGTTTTTTGTCCCGCCTCAGCGGGATCCCGTTCACGGGAAAATTCCAAAAATTTTTCCATTTTCTTTTTTCCGATTTTTTCTATACGTTTTAAAGATATTTTATCTTTTTTATTATCTAAAACTCTCAGATACGCCAGTACATCCTTGATCTCTCTTCTTTCATAAAACCGAGTTCCGCCGATAAGAATATAAGGAATGCTATTGTGTAAAAAAATTTCTTCCAAAACCCGCGATTGAGCATTAGTTCTGTATAAAACTGCAATGTTGGAGAACTTAAACTCTTTCTTACTGTTGTCGACCATTATTTTTAATTCTTCTATTTTACTTACTATAAATTCTATTTCCCGTTGTTCATTTTGCGCTTCAAATACCATAACTTCTTCGCCTCCCGAGTTTCCTGTCCAAAGTTTAAGTACAGGATGAGTAGTGTTTTTAGATATTACAGAAGAAGCAGCATCCAAAATTTTTTGTGTCGACCGATAATTTTGAGAAAGAGCAAAGGTTTTAGTATTTTTAAAGTCTTCTTTGAAGCGAGATAAATTAGTAAAATCTGCGCCGCGCCAGGAATAAATACTTTGAGAAAAATCTCCGACAACACAAATATTATTCCACTTTTTGGCTAATTTTCTTGTCAAAATGTATTGTGCGCGGTTAGTATCCTGATACTCGTCAATCAAAATATACCTATAGCGGTTTTGATATTTTATAAGAATTTCAGGATTATTTTCAAATAAAAATACGGTTTTTGAAAGAAGATCATCGAAGTCAAGGGCATGGTTTTCGGACAATATTTTTTGATACAGAGGATAAATCTTTGCAACTTTTTCTTGAAAGTATCCTCTTGCGTATTTTGAGTATTCGGATTCACTAATGAGCTCATTTTTTGCTTGAGATATACTTGCCAAGATTGAAGATGGTTTGTAATCTTTTATAGAGATATCAAGTCTTTTCATTGCCTCCTTTATTGCATCAATCTGGTCCTGAGTATCGTAAATAGCGAATTGAGAAGTAAGGCTTATGTGTTTTCCTTCGATTCTCAATATTTTTGCGCAAAGAGAATGGAAGGTGGCAATGGTTGGGCTTGTGCCCATTTTCTGAACTCTTTCTTTCATTTCATTGGCGGCCTTATTGGTAAATGTAACCATCAGAATATTAAACGGGTCAATGTTTTTTTCTTTTATTAAATAGATAACCTTATAGGTCAAAACTCTTGTTTTACCGCTGCCTGCGCCTGCCAAGATAATAATAGGGCCTTCAGTTTGCAAAACCGCTCTTTTTTGCTCCTGATTTAAGTCCTTGAGAAAGTCTGAATTCATAGTATAATTAGTTTAGAGTCTTGTAATTGTATCACATAGAATATCTGAAAAAGATTTTTATTGCAGCTAATTGGAAGTCAAATAAAACAGAATCTGAAGCCAAGGATTGGCTTTCCGCAATGTCAAGTTTTAAAGACCAAGATTTATCAAATAAAGAGATAATTATTTGTCCGTCATTTGTTTGTCTTCCCGTAATGAAAGCATTTATTGCGGAACGGGAGCTTCCAATAAAGCTCGGAGCGCAGGATATTTCACCTTTTGATGAAGGCGCATATACAGGAGCAATTAATGGAAGACAGATTAAGGAATTTGCCGATTATGTCTTGATTGGGCATTCGGAGCGGAGAAAATATTTTGCGGAAACAGAAACAATGCTGGAGGAAAAGGCGAAAATGGCAGATAAATGGGGTCTTAAAGTTATATTTTGCGCAGACAATCAAGAGAGTTTAATTCCGGAAGGCGTAGTAATTGCTGTATATGAGCCGCCAACATCTATTAGTCCTGCTCCGGCAGATACTCCGGAAAATGCAGACAAAGCTGCGAAAGCAATAAAAGAGAGATTTTCCATAACTCCGATTTTGTATGGAGGTAACGTTACGTCGGAGAATGTCTCCTCGTTTACCAAGATGGACTCAATTAACGGAATATTAGTGGGAAGGGCGAGTCTTGATGCTAAAGAATTTTATAAAATTATTAAAAATGCATAGGAAAACAATAGTAATAGCGCTATTGCTTCTCTTTATTGGACTTTTTGGGCGACTTATTGTAGAAGGAATTAAATGGTCTCCGGTTCTTTTCCAATACTTTTTTCAAAGAGAAATAATTCTTAAGGAAACAGAGAGTAGAATAAATGTATTATTTTTAGGCATTGGCGGGGGAGAGCACGATGGACCGCTTCTCACAGATACTATTATCTATGCCAGCATTGACCCCAAATTTCAAAAAACAACGCTTATATCAATTCCGCGGGATTTATGGATACAAGATCTTAAATCGAAAATTAATACAGCATATGCAATAGGAGAAGAAAGAAGAAAAGGAGGCGGAATCCTTTTAGTAAAAGCGGCTGTTGAAAAAATCCTCAATCAGCCGGTTGATTATGTGTTGCGAATTGATTTTAACGGATTTATAAGAGCAATAGATGTGATTGGAGGAATTAACGTGGTTGTTGAAAAAAGTTTTGAAGACTTAGAGTATCCAATTTCAGGTAAAGAAATTGACGATTGCGGATTTAAAGAAGATGAGTTTGAGAAAAGAGCGACAGCATCAGCTATTGCCGAAGCATTTCCGTGTCGGTATGAACATTTAACCTTTCAGCAGGGAGCGCAACATATGGACGGGGAAAAAGCTCTTAAATTTGTCCGTTCACGGCATGCAATAGGATCAGAAGGTACAGATTTTGCAAGAGCCAAACGGCAGGATATCGTAATAAAAGCATTTAGGGATAAAGCGCTTTCTTTAAATATTATTCTGAACCCGAGTAAACTTATGGGACTATACGATGTATTCCAAGGTAGTCTTGATACCAATGTAAAGTCAGAAGAATATGATGATTTTATAAAATTAGCTCAGAAGATGAAGGACGCGCAAACCAATAACGTGGTTTTTTTCTATTCAAATCCCTATTCGGACAAAGTCGGTATCTTTATTAATCCACCGTCATCCATAGCATACGACAATCAGTGGGTTTTGATTCCAAGAATAGGTAACGGAAATTTTTCAGAAGTCCAAAAATATGTAGAGTGTGAAATTCAAATTGGAAATTGTCCAATTCCTTAAGGCTCTATAACGCTCATCTCCAGGTTTCAAACCAAACGCGTTGCTGATATTCCCTGTCATTTAGTTTTAAGCCGTAAGTTAGGGGACTGAAATAAAGAAAACTTAGAATTACTGCAATAGTATAAAATACGAGAACATAAGTTTTGTATGGGCGCGGAATTTTATTAATAAGAAAAATTAACATCATTACCGCAAATATTAAGGGCGCAAAATAATGATAAAGAAACAGTATTCTGGGAACAGGTATGAAAGGTGCATATGCAGAAACGTAACCTAATAAAAGTAGCGATGCGGTTGAATTTTTCCGCCATCCCTTTATGAAAAATAAACAAATAAAAATTACTGCGGCAAGACTGGATCCCCACCACAAGGCAGGATTACCCATAAGATAAATTTTTTCATCCATCCCCGACCAGTAAAAAATTGGTCTTGTCATAAGAGGCCAGGTGTACCATTTGCTGCTGTAGGGATGAGTGCTTTTAATGCCAATTAAGTTGGTTTGGTAGCTTGTCATATTTAGCTCCATGAATTTTTCAAAGGGATTAAGTTTTCCCTGACGGAATGCAGGAGTCATAAAAGCGTCTCCTGTTCCCGATTTTGGCAAAAGAGCAAAGTGAATTTGAAAAACAGTAAAATAAGTAAGAAAAACAGTTGCGATAAAGATCAAGGCAATACTACTTAACCTGAAAAGTTTTTTAAGAAGCAGGGAATCTTTCAGAAATAAAAGGCCAACAAAAATAAAAAATCCGGCAGCTGTCCATTCCGCAGCCAGACTTAACCCTAAAGAAACGCCTGACAGCAAAAGAAAAAACCAGGAATAATTATGTTGGCGAGCCTTAACAAAAAATGTAAGCCCGAGAAAACCAAAAAAAATAACAAAAGAAGTGATAAACGCATTATGCGATTCAACAATTAGGGCGTTGTCAAAGCTTAATAGCAGTCCTCCAGTAAAAGCTAGAATACGCGGCAAACCAAGATTAAGAAGAAAAAAATATATAACCAAAGGCAAAAGAGCGCCTGCTAATGCAGGCATAATGCGTAAAGCAATAAAAGTAGAATTGGGAAAAATTTGGCCAATGTGATCGAAAGAAAATCCGAGATCTCTGTATCCGCCAAGCCAAGCGCCCAAAGTAATTAGCTGAGGCCCAAGCGGGGGATGGCCTGTAAAAAAATATTTACCCGTCAGATAACCATTGACAGCTTTACCATAATGAGCTTCATCGAAAACTACTTGGTTTGGGTGCCAGATGAAAATAAAGTGCGTTGTAAATCCTACGATTAAGAGGATGAGGGGAAGCAGGCAAGCCAAAGACCTTTGTTTCATAATTATTTAATTATATAATAAATTATGAGGTCTTTTTTAAGAAAGATGCCTTTTTCATTTAAAATCTCCCTAACATTGATTCTATTTTTGCGTATCTCTTTATTCATTTTACCAAGTTTCAAAATTGACATGAATGATTGGCAGGCATGGGCGTCAAGGCTTGTTGAAGTTGGGCCGTTTAATTTTTATTCAGCAAATTTTTTTGCAGATTATTTTCCGTTTTTTTATTTTATTCTTTTTATTTTGTCCAAAATATTCGTTTTAATTTTTGGAAAAGGAGCAATTTTTTCAACCGGTTTTGAATTTTACATAAAAGCTATAAGTAATATTTTTGATATTTTGACCGCACTTGTAATTTTTAAAATTATAAAGAAACATTCTAAAAAATGGGCATATTTAGGGAGCATTTTTTATTTGCTAAACCCAAGCATTATTTTTAACAGTTCCATTTGGGGGCAGATTGATGCGATACCAACTTTTCTTCTTATTCTTTCGTTATATCAGCTTGAAGAAAAAAAGAATCTCGTTAAATCTTTATCAACCAGTGTTTTATCGTTTTCAATAAAACCCTTAAATATTTCCCTTTTCCCATTAATGTTATTTAGAGCAATTAAAAACTTTTCGGCCCAAAAAATCTTAAAAGCATTTGGAGTATCTTTATTTATATTTTTTATTGTCACAATTCCGTTTTTCCCAAATGACCCAGTTCTCGGGTCATTTAAACATTCATTTAATTCTTTGAGTGTTTATCCTTATACATCCATTAATGCTTATAATTTTTGGGCACTTTTTGGATGGTGGAAACAGGATTCATTGCAATTTTTGAATCTTCCATATCATCTCTGGGGCTATATTTTATTTTTCTTAGTAGTTTTAGTTGTTTTTATTCCAATATTAAAGAAAAAATCAAAGTCATTTATAAAATTTGATTATTTGATATATGCGATTTTGTCATTTGCTTTCTTTTTATTTTTAACCCGTATGCATGAAAGACACTTATTTCCTGTTTTTTCACTGCTTGTTATTTCAGCGTGTATTTTCCGGTCAAGAATACTTCTTGTAAGTTATGCCATCCTTGCACTCATTAATTTTATTAATCTATTTTATTCATATTATTATTACAATGTAATTTTCAATAATCCAACAGCCCCGAAAAACATTATTTTTGATATATCTTCAACTTATCAATTTCTCTTTTCTATACTTTCCCTTGCTATTTTTATAATTATGCTCATAAATTATTTTATGAAAGCAAAGATTAATGAAGAAAGTAATTAACGAACACAAATTCCCGCTTCTATTTTTATTAATTACCTTTGGCACATATTTTATATTGCTTTTTTCACGAATCATAACGGAGAATAAAACCGGTTTTTACTTAGGACATGAACATGTTTGGAGCGATTGGCCATTGCATATTGCCATCACATCAACTTTTGCTTTTAAACCCATGAATACTTGGTTTGCGTATCATCCGATGTATGCGGGAGGAAAATCTACTTATCCGTTTTTAACAGATTTTATTTCGGGCATGTTAATGCGAATTGGCTTTCCTTTACCTTTGGCAATAATTATTCCTTCAATTATTTTTTCTCTTTTGCTCATAATTGGAATGTATATATTATTATTACAACTTTTTAAGTCAAAAAAGATTGCTGTTATTTCAATTTCCATTTTTTTTCTTTCATCCGGACCGGGTTTTATTAATTTTATTAACGCTTTTTTTGCGCATCCAACTTTACAGATGCTTCTTTATCCGCCTGTTCATTACACTAGGATTAATCAATATGATTGGTATTCCGGAAATGCAATTGTCGGATTTTTACTGCCGCAGCGGGCATTTCTTCTAGGCATGACTATTGGTATTTGGGTAATGGCCGGCCTGGCATGGATATTGCAAAAATCACAGCACATAAAAAGAACAAAAATTATTTTAGCAGCCCTAGGATTAATGGCCGGATTACTTTCAATAGTACATATACACAGTTTTATCGTCATTGTTATTGTAACCGGATTCATGTGTTTTATTTCCCTGAGACGCTGGAAATTACTGCTTTTTTACATTCTGCCGGCAGCTATTTTATCTTTAATATTTTATTTAATATTTATTGCAGGCGGTATCCAAATAGATAATTTTGTAAAGTGGCTTCCCGGTTGGACTGCAAACAATAGCATTGTCGGTTGGGCAGCAATGTGGATATCTCTTTGGGGATTGACTTTGCCGGTTTCAGTTGTCGGTTTATTCTTTGTCCGGCAAGAAAAAATTTTATCTAAAAGCTGGATAGCAGGATTTATTACCGTTTTTATAGTAGGAAATCTGATTTTATTTCAGCCGATTCTTTGGGATAATGCAAAGTTTTTCATGTGGTCTTATTTTGCTTTTTCAACACTTTGCGCAATAGTTTTAAGTTGGTTATCAAGGAAAGCTTTTGCAGGAACATTTATTGCAGTAGTTATTTTTTTGGGTTTGACTTTGACCGGCGTTCTGGAATTAACCCGTTTACAGGCAATTAACCGTAATCAATTACAGCTTAGTCCAGCTGATGATATTAATCTTGGTATTCAAGTACGAAACGCAACCAATCCTTTGTCTGTATTTTTAACCGATACTTCAACCAACCATTTTGTTATGGTTTGGGGAGGCCGGAGTATAGTTATGGGCTTTAAGCCTTGGGTTGTAAATTTTGGGTTTTCCGATACGAAACGTTCGCGGGACATGGGAACAATGTTTTCTGGAGGGAATCTGTCTCTTCCTCTTTTAAAACAATACAAAATTAGTTACGTAGTTATTGGTCCGGGTGAAAAGTACGGTTTTAAAGCAAATGAATTATTTTACGAAAAAAACTTTCCGGTTGCTTTTGCAAATCAATCATATCGAATTTACGATGTCCGCTCTGCTACAAGAGGTCTTTAAAGTAAAAGGAAAAGCGCTAATCCGGAAATTGCGGTAATAATGCCTCCGATAATTAAAAATGTTGGGGAGTTTCCTGTTGGCGGAAGACCGCCTTTTGATTCGATAGGCGCAAGAATAGGAGGGGGGGTGGGGGTTGGTGCGGAGAGAGGAGTCAGCATAACAATCGTTGGGGAAGAAGCCGTAGGAGTCGGGATTGGAATAGCGATCGGAGTTGCGGATGAAGTAACTGTTGGCATTTGAGCTTCTGCTGCAAGAACAGTGAATGATTGAATGATGGTTGTTAATATGCCTTGGGAATCCCTGGTTTTTATAGTTATTGTATGCACTCCCGGAGAAAGATTGGTCAAGGGTTTATATGTCCAATTTCCGTTACTATCCGCAGTCACCTGAGTTGTTATTTCTTCTGCAGAGTGAATAATGATTTCCACTTTTTCATTGGGCAAGCTTGTTCCGCGGAATTGGGGTTTTTGGTCGGCAATAGTTTGGTTTTCTTTTGGACTTATTATTTTAGGTTTTAGGTTGCCCTCCGGCGTGACAGTTACTGAGGGAAAACCTGATGATTGAACAGCTGCTGATTTTGTAGTGGAAGATTTCTGTGTAAAATCGTAATCATTAGACAGCGTTATGGTTGGGATGGAGCCATCCTGACTTAGGGATGCTGATACATTTGATGTTAAGGAGCCATTGGTCGCGACAATTTTTAAAATAGTGTCTTCATTTGTATCAAAATACGAAGAAAAATCAGCTGTACGTAATTCTTTTAGAGAAAAACTGAATTCTCCATTCTTCGTAGTGGTGCTGGATAAAAGCTGTGAGTTTTCCGCATTTAAATATACGAGCGCATCAGGAAGAGCATTGCCGTCAGGAAGGACAATTTTTCCCTTTATAGTCTGCTGTTTGGCGGATGCCAAGTTTGACTTGGCGGATGCAGAAGAAATATTAGGTCCGGTTGTTGCCTCAAAAGGAGCGCCATTATTTAAAAATGTGTTGGAGCCTGAGATAATTGTCAGATAATATTTTGTAGCGGAGGTTAGTTTTTTTACGGATATGCTGTGAATTTTTTTGGGAGAAAAAGCTCCTTTTTCCTTATCTATATCTTCCAATTCGGATTCCCCCAGTTTTTTATCGTTTCCATAACTAATAGAGCCGGTAGAAGGCGATTCAGTCTGGTAGGTTATAGCAAAGGACGTGTCTGTTATATTCGTGATTTTTACGTTTAGCGGTTCCTCTGACCCTGAAGCTCTGCTTTTGAATACGGTTTGATTTTTAAGAATAAAAATTGTTAGGGGAATGCCTATTAAAACAAGAATAATACCTAAAATCGTTAGGTTTTTCTTGCTGAATAATTTTTTCATATTCCAAATTCCTCTCTTCGAGCCTGAGCCTCAGAGCCGAAGGCAATATGATCCTGAGCTTGTCGAATGGTTCATAACAGAAGTTTTCCTTCTTCGGATGCATTTTTAGGAGAAATTTTTAGAGTTGGTAAAGCAATGGGGGTAGGAATAATATTTTCTAATTCGAAAGATGGAATTATTTTTTGCCTTTTTTTTAATTTATCGATGGTTTTCGTGTCAAAAACAGGTTCAATAGGAAAGATGTCTTTACTTGTTGTTTCGGATATTGTAGAGCTTACTGCGTTATGATAGATACTTCCCCCTATCCAAACTAAAGTAAAAATAAAAAGCAGAATTATAATAATTAAAATATCCTTTTGCTTCATATTTAGGAAATCATAAATTATCTTTGAAAAAAGCAATTCCCTGAATGTCGAATCCTAAGGAGTCGTTTTTTTGATCAGCTATGTTATTGATGGAGAATGTATCGATATTTATAGCCCTTTCCATATTTGTAAGCATTTGTACAAATCTGAGTATATTTTCAAAAGAACCCGAACCTCCGATAGTAAAAGAATAAGAATAGTAGTTTTTATTTACGCTTTTATCATTGCGCAAAACTTCTACTTCGGAATTTTGAAGTTTTTTTATAGCAATATTTGATGTTTGTGCGATAGATTGTATTTGCGCAAAAAGAAGATGAACATCTGGCTGTATAGTTATTACGCTAGTTACAATTGACAAATCATCTTGTAAATTAGAATATTGTTTTCTGAGCGTAGTTAGATTTTTTATTTTAATTTCCAGCTGGTCAAAAACGAACTGACTATCAGAAAGCTCTTTTTGTAATTTGAGAATTGTTGAAACAGTTGGTTTTATCGCAAAAAATCCAAAAAAAGATAAAGCACAAAAAGTTAATATTATGCCAAAAAATTTTTTACTTCGTTCTGAAGTTAAGTATGGAAAAGTTGGGAAATATTTATTCTGCATATTTTATTTAAGCATGGTTGTGATATCGACGGAAAGACCAACGGATGGTTTATTTTCTATATTATCTATGCTTATAGATTTCATATTGGGGTAATTTTTAAGAGACTCTATAAAATCTGTTAAGGATGATATAGAAACCATACTAACATCCATGCTCACGCGATCTTTACTAAAAATTAAATTATTAGTTCTTACCTGATTTGGTATCAGATTTACAATATCTGCAATAGTTTTATTAGATGAAATAGCTTTTTCTGAAAAAGTCGAAGCTAACGCAATGCGATCTTGTAAATTTCTGTACTTATTCTCATCATTTTTTAAAACAGAAATTATATTCTGTTTCTGTTTAATCGCGGAATGAAGATCAACAAGTTTCTCATCAAGGGAAAATCGATAAACGAAAGCTATTATTGCTATTACCTCGGTTATAATTACAATTAAACGGCCTACTGTTAGTGCCCAATTCATGAATTTATCAAAGAGAGGAATTTGCTTATCTTTTGCAAAATTTATAGAAGGAAGATTATCTGGCATGATAAATTTAGTCTAGGGGAATTTGAGAATTTTGTCAAAGATTAATGAAGTTATTTAACGCTCTTTTTAGTGGTTTTTGTCTTTGTTGATGATTTTTTGAGAGGGAGCTTTGACAATCTGGATTTTAGGCGAGCCGCTTTATTCTTGTGGAATATATCTTTCTTTACTCCTTTATCGATAGCTTTAAAAGCTTCCTGTATGTTTCCCGGAGTTGGTTTTGTTTGGGTTTTCTTAATAATAAAATTAATAAAAGATTCTGCTTTTTTGTTGGAAGATTCCCTTTTTCTATCAACTTTTAATTTTTTCTTAGCACTTCTTATCACTGGCATTGCGCTATTTTAGCATGCTATACTGTAAAATACAACATGGCTCAGAATTTTTTGAAAAAAAGCTTCAACATGCTTTTGTCGCGTCAAACCAATATTCTTTCCGCCGCTTTTATAATAATGGCAACGGTAATTTTGTCTCAAATTTTGGGACTCGTACGTACAAGGCTGTTATTTTCTATTTTTGGTCCATCCAACACTTTGGGTATTTATAATTATGCATCAATACTTCCCGATACTATTTTTCAATTAACTATTGCAGCGGCTTTAGCATCTGCTTTTATACCTGTTTTTTCTGAATACCTATCTAAAGGCCAAGAGAAAGATGCGCATAAAATGGCATCAACACTTTTGGTAACGGGAATTACCGTATTTGTAGTTTTTTCACTTGTTCTTGTAATTTTTGCTCCGAAGATACTTGCTATTTTCAATGGTGGACAGAATTTTTCAAAACTCGACATGATTCTCATGGCTAATTTAATGAGGGTCATCGTTGTTGGCCAGCTAATTTATATAGTGGGCACGTTTATTAGTGCGATACTGCAATCATATAATCATTTTTTTATCCCAGGCATTGCAGCTGCATTTTATAATATAGGAATAATAATTGGCATTTTGTTGCTCCATCAATATTTCGGGATTTACGCTGTTCCGCTTGGCATTATTTTGGGAGCCAGTATCTTTGTCATGCTTCAAGTCCCCTTTGCTAAGAAAGTTGGATTTTCCTTTATTCCATCGTTTAATTTCCACAAATCGCAGGGAATCAGCAAGATAGTAATGCTTATGTGGCCTCGCACTATTCAAGTTGGCGTACAGCAAATAGGTACGATTATTCTTGCGGCAATTATTGCCTTTATGGCTCAACCCGGACGCACTAATCTTCTTTTTGATTCAGCAAAAACTCTGATGTTCGCTCCAATTTCATTGATTGGACTTAGTATTGCCCAGGCTGCATTTCCGGTTTTATCCCGTGAAAAAAATAATTTGGCTGATTTTAAAATGACCTTTATTACGAGCTTTAATCAGATGCTATATCTTATTCTTCCAGCCTCAATTATTATCCTTGTTCTTCGTATTCCTATTGTTAGATTGGCTTATGGAGCAGATAAGTTTGACTGGCCGGCAACAGTTTTGACAGGCCACATACTTGCATTTTTATCTTTCTCTATTTTTGCCCAGGCCCTAATCGTTCTATTTTACCGTGCATTTTATGCATTGCATGATTCCGTTGTTCCGCTTCTTGTCAGTGCCGCCTCCACTCTCGTACTTATAATTTTGGGATATTATTTCGTAATTATTCAGAATATGGGCATTGAAAGTATTGCATTTGCATTTAGTCTAGCTAATGTCTTGCAATTAATTATACTTATTGTTCTTCTCGATAAGAAAGTTGGCGGGTTTCCTAAAATTCTATTATTTTTTCCACCGATTAAAATTTTTATAGCAACTTTTCTTATGGGTATTTCCCTGTATATTCCAATAAAGCTTTTAGATCAATTAGTTTTTGATACGACCCGCACTATAAATTTAATATTTCTTGCAGGTACATCAAGTTTAATTGGACTTTCTTTTTATCTTTTCTTAACTTGGCTTTTTAATGTTAAGGAGGCAAGTACATTTCTACTAATTTTTAAAAAAATAGGCAATTGGAAAGAAATTTTAGGCAAGAGCGATGAGGTAATTGACGGAACCCGCATGAACCCTTGATAATTGTCAGAATAATGTCAAGAAGATTCCCCTTGACCTTTGACATAGTAAGATATACTGTAAAAATATAGTGTGAAAATAAAGATAAAGTTATAGGTAGCTTATGAAAGAGGGAATACTGCTAGGTGTATATGAGTCAACTCTTAGAGTGATTGTAAATCAAGAATTTGAAAACCCTCAGCATCAGGAATTAATAGAGCAAATCTATGTGAAAGCAGCATTGGAATTATTGGAAATTGGCAAAACAGAGGAAATGAAAAAATTAAGAGTTGAAATGAGTAAAATATCTAGCGATAAGTTGCGTTTTATGCCCAAGGTAGTAGATATTTTTCCGGCAGCTAAATCGACAGTAGGGTCAATTATGGGACCCGATAAGAGTCCGTATCCCGTAGAAAGAGATCTGCTAGGAAGAGAATATGTTGCTGCCGTAAGCGGTATTGTTGTTTTTAAGGAATATTATAAGCCGCAAGGAGGTCAAGATGACCCTTTGTTTATAGTGGCAGAAAAACATAAAGGGATTAGTGGTCTTGAGGGAGTCATAACGAAAAAAGTCCCCAGACTGCAAGCGGAGGGACTCTTATTTACAGGCTGCGACAATACTGGGAGAGCGCAAGCGGCTATGGCGGTTGAAAAAAAAGAATTAGTAGAAGTCGCATAATATTGTTGCTTTTCCTCTAAAAGCTATCTATACTTTTCTTCATGGATCAAGTCTGCATTAGGAATTTTGCGATTATTGCCCATGTTGATCATGGTAAGTCGACCTTAGCAGACCGTTTTTTGGAAATAACCAATACTATCCAAAAAGATAAAATGCAGGAGCAGTTTTTGGACCAAAATCCCATCAGCCGAAGACGGGGAATAACAATTAAATTGGCTCCTGTGCGCATGAAATATATTCTAAATTCTGAATCCTACATTCTGAATTTGATTGATACTCCCGGTCATGTTGACTTTTCGTATGAAGTATCCCGTACTTTGGCTGCCTGTGAAGGCGCAATACTTCTGGTGGATGCCACTCAGGGAATTCAGGCTCAAACTGTTGCTCATTTTAGAGAAGCGAAAAAACAAAATTTAATTTTAATTCCTGTTGTTAATAAAATTGATTTGCCGAATGCTCAGATAGAAACAACCAGCAAGGAATTAATTGAAACTTTTGGTTTTAATTCCTCTGAGATAATTTATATTTCTGCGAAAACCGGTAAAAATGTAGATAAACTTTTAAAATCTATTCTCGAAAAGCTTCCTGCTCCAAAAGGCGGCGAAGGTAAGACATTACGGGGCTTGATTTTTGATGCGGTGTACGATGAGTTCCGCGGAGTGGTTGCTTATGTGAGAATTGTTGACGGGCAGGTAAAAAAAGGAGAAGAAGTGAAATTCTATCAAAATAATATTGAGTCGGAAGTTACAGATTTAGGATATTTTTCTCCGCATTTGGTTTCTTCAATCGAGCTTACAACGGGAGAAATTGGCTATATTATTACGGGAATTAAAGATATCCGTAAAATACGTGTCGGAGACACCATAACCCAAATTCAAAATTCAAAATTCAAAATTCAAAATTCGGAGAAAGAGTTTGAACCGCTGCCGGGGTATAAGATTCCAAAACCCATGGTGTTTTTTGGGGTGTATCCAAAAAGCACAAGTGATTTTATTTATTTAAAAGATTCTCTTGCAAAAATAACTTTAAATGATACGGCTTTAACTTATACGGAAGAATACTCCTCGTATTTGGGAAGCGGATTTAGAGTAGGATTTTTGGGACTTTTACATGCCCAGATTATTAAGGAAAGAATAAAACAGGAGTTCAATCTTGAAATCTTGTTGGCAATGCCCCAGGTTTTATATGAAAAAAAAGAAGACGGAACAATGCTCGAGCCGTATATGACCTTAATAGTTTATGCTCCGAAAAAATATGTCGGTCCGATTATGAATATCTGCCAGACCAGAAAGGGTAATTTGTTGGATTTGAGTTATCATGAAAGTTATGCTGTGCTATCCTACGATATGCCTTACAGCATGTTTATTAGAGGAATTTCTTCGGATCTAAAATCTGCGTCAGCCGGATTTGCAAGCCTTGATTATGAAGTCACGTCTTATAAGGAAGCAATTTTGGCAAAAGTAGAAATAAAAGTAAATGACGTTGCGATTGATGTTTTATCGGAACTTGCATATAAAGATGAAGCAATTGATGAAGCAAGAAAGAAAGCGGAAAGACTTAGGAGTTCATTGCCAAGACAACAATTTAGACAAATTATTCAAGGTGTTGTGGAAGGAGATATTGTAACTCGTGAGGAAATACCTCCTTTTAGAAAAGATGTTTTAGCTAAAATGTCAGGAGGAGATAGAAGAAGAAAGGATAAATTATTGGAGGCACAAAGGAAAGGAAAATCCCGGATGATTCAGCAAGGAAAAGTATTAATTCCTCAGGAAGCGCTTCTTTCTATGATCGAAGAGAACAATTAGAGAAATAGCAATACGCCGCCTATAATTGTAAATATAATTCCCAGCGCCCCGAGTCCGAACATTACTTCTCCATCTCCGGGTGGAGGAAGTGGGGTAGTTACTATCGGTGATCCGCTTAGGTCGGTAGAGTTAACTGTAACAGTCTTGGTACAACTGGACTGTTGGGCGCTTAAATTGTTGGCATTATCGGTTAAGATTGCATATGCAGTATAAATTCCGGGAGTTTTATAGGTGTGAAGTATTTGTCCGCTCACGGAACTTGTTCCTATGCCGCCCCCGATCGTTAAATCCTCAATCGCGTCTCCAAAATTAAAGGAAATTTTGTTGATAGTTCCGTTAGGATCATTTCCAGTCGCTGTGAAAGTAAGCGAATAGGGAGCGGTTCCGGCTGCTAAACCGTTAATGTCCAAGCTTGAGCAAACAGGAGCCAACGGTGAGGATGATGGTATCCCGCTACTCCCGCTGCTTCCTCCAGGCTTGGCGTTAGGAAGAGTAGAGGTTGGCGTAGGGGTTGAGGTTGGAGTGCTGGTCGGGGCATTAGTGCTTGTTGCAGAAGTAATAGTTACAGTCGCAGGAATAGTTGATGACAATAAGACATTATCGCTTGTTTGACTGCTGTTGTCGATTGACAAAACTTGCGAATTGGCAAAATCAAACGTGATGTTTGGGTTGGCAGGCGTTGTTTCGGCGGTGGCTTTAAGCTTTAAAATTGCAATTTTAGTTTTTGTTTTTATCGCATTTGCCGGATCAGCTCCGATAGACAAAGAGATACTGGCTTTTCCAGCAGTATTATCGTATTGGGGTTCATCTATTTTTTCCATTATATTTTCTGTAAGGCTGCTTGCTGTAAATTTTGTTTTGTCAAAGTTAATAGCTAATTTTACGAAAGAGATTTGATTTGCAGTTGTACCCGTTCCCGGATCCAACCAAATATTTAAGGTTACAGTATCTCCTGTTTTAGCTGTAGTTGAAGCAGGCTCGAAAGAAAGAGTAGTGGACTTAATTGCTTTACTGCTGATATTCTGGCGTTTTTGGGCAATATACACGGAAAACGGAATTGTGACAAGAATTACCATGATAAAACCTAACATAAATATTTTTTTGTATGACGAAAAAAAAGACATAAAAATCCTCCAAATTTATCGTATATAGAAAAAGAGGGTATGTCAACTGACTCTTGACAGTTTTTTGATTTTGTTGTATATTCTGTCAGTCCCGAAGCGTCGGGATAATTTTTTAAGTTTATTATGGTAAAAAAAATAAACATAAAACCTCTTTTTGACAATGTTCTCATCAAGCCTTTGGAGGCAGAGGCTAAAACTGCAAGCGGAATCATCTTACCGGATGCTGCACGCGAAAAACCCCAGATAGGTATAATTATGGCAGTAGGAGAAGGGAAAATCGGACCAAAAGGAGAAAAACATCCTATTGCTGTTAAGATCGGGCAAAAAGTTATGTACAAAAAGTGGGGAGGATCGGAAGTTAAAGTTGGTTCGGAAGAATGGACAATGGTTGGCCAAGAAGATATATTAGCAGTAATAAGTTAGGTCATTGGGTCATTAGGAAATTAGGAAAACCTAATTATGGCAAAGCAAATAAAATACGCAGAGGAAGCAAGGCAGGAATTAATGGCAGGCGTTAACCAATTGGCTGATGCTGTTGTAACGACATTTGGTCCGAAAGGGAGAAATGTTGCTTTGGATAAAAAGTGGGGGTCTCCGAGTGTTATCAATGATGGCGTTAGCGTTGCCAAAGAAATAGAGCTCAAAGATCCATTCCAAAACATGGGCGCACAGCTGGTAAAAGAAGCAGCGTCCAAAACCGCAGATATTGCAGGTGACGGAACCACAACAGCCACTGTTCTCGCACGCGAAATTGTTTCAGAAGGCATAAAAATGATTACTGCAAAAGCCAATCCGATACTCATGCGCAAAGGTCTGGAAAAAGCCAGCGAACATGTCGCCAGCGAACTTAAAAAAATGAGTAAGGTTCTTAAATCAACAGATTGGGCAAATGTGGCTATTGTTTCCTCTGGGGATGTGGAGCTGGGAAATTTAATTGCAGAAGCTCTTAAAAAAGTCGGCAAAGATGGAGTAGTCACGGTTGAAGAAGGAAAAGGATTGTCAACGGAAATTGAATATAAAGAAGGAATGGAATTTGATAAAGGTTATGCGTCTGCATACATGGTAACGAATTCCGACAGAATGGAAGCGGAAATTGAAGATCCATATATCTTGATTACGGATAAGAAAATCTCAGCCCTTAATGAACTTCTTCCTTTCCTGGAAAATTTGGTCAAAGTTTCAAAAAATTTAGTAATCATAGCGGACGAAATAGACGGCGAAGCCTTGGCAACTTTGGTAGTCAACAAATTAAGAGGAACATTTAATGCTTTGGCAATTAAAGCTCCGGGTTTTGGAGATCGGAGAAAAGAAATGTTAGAGGATATTGCAATCTTAACAGGCGGAACTGTAATTTCTGATGACACAGGACGAAAATTTGACTCTGTTACTATTGAAGATTGCGGTAGAGCGGATAAGGTATGGGCAGACAAAGATAATTCAAGGATAATCGGAGGAAAGGGAATTAAGACAAAAATAGCTTCAAGAATTACTCAAATAAGGAAAACAATTGAGGCCTCAACTTCAGATTTTGATAAAGAAAAATTACAAGAAAGACTAGCAAAACTTTCCGGCGGAGTTGCGGTAATTAATGTTGGAGCGGCAACAGAAATTGAGATGAAAGACAGAAAAGAAAGAGTTAATGATGCAGTTGCGGCAACAAAAGCAGCTTTGGAAGAGGGAATTGTTCCCGGCGGAGCAGTTGCTTTATTGGACATTAGCAGAAAAATGGATGTTAAAGATTTGGAAAAAGCCGGAGAGAATAAGGATGTAATAATAGGTTTTGAAATAGTGAAAAGAGCTTTGGAATCTCCTTTTGTTCAGCTGATGAAAAATTCCGGACTTGATGCGGGACAATTGATCGCCAAGGCCAGAGAAGTAAGCGCATACGGACAAGGTTTTGACATTATGAAAACAGATTCCGTAGAAAAAGCAGTACCGGTAGATATGCTCAAAGCAGGAATAATTGATCCGGTGAAAGTTGTCAGGACAGCGGTTCAGAATGCAATCTCAGTCGCAACCATGATTTTGGTAACCGAGGCCTTGGTTACAGACATAAAAGAACCTGATAAATCAATGTCTGGCGGTATGCCTCCTGGTGGAATGGGCGGAATGGACTATTAAACCCCTAACGTTGTCATCCTGAATTTATTTCAGGATCTCCTTTTGCTTTTTATAATGTTTAATATTATAATATTTAGCATATGCATTTAAATACTCTAGATTATATTCTTATCACGTCCACAATATTGGAGTTTAATCCCTTATTTCAGGCCGTAAAAAGCGTAAAAGCAAAAAGTGTGAAGGACCTTTCTGTTTTTACTTTTCTTTCGATTGTAATAATTGGGACATTATGGTTGGTTTACGGCATTACAATTAAAAGCCTCCCTTTAATAATTGGTAATGCAATAAAATTATTTACAAGCCTTGCAGTTGTTATTATTTATTTAAAGTACAGAAATAAAAAATAATTCTAGAATAATTTGGAGCCGAGCTTAGCGTTTTTATCGGGTCTGACTAACACAACTTTTCCTTCCTCGCTTGCAACGCCGACTGTTAAAACCTCAGATATAAAAGGGCCGATTTGTTTGGGAGGAAAATTCACAACCCCCATTACCAGTATTCCTTCCAAATCTTTTTTTGAATACAGATCAACAATTTGGACGCTGGATTTTTTAATACCTATTTCCGGACCAAAATCAATAATTAGTTTATAGACGGGCTTCCGAGCTTCCGGAAAATCTTCTACTTTTATAATTTTTCCAACCCTAATATCAACTTTTTCAAAATCAGCGTAGCTTATTGGCATGACTGAATTATAGCATGGTATAATTACCCTTGCTTAATCATGAAGAAATTTTTGTTATTTCTTGCGCCGCTTTTGATTGCAATCACAATTTTCTTTGGGATTTTATTTTTTCTGGATAGAAAAACCGGCAAGGGGGCGCTTCTGGTAACCTCCGTTCCCAAAAGCAGAGTTTATCTAGAGAATAAATTAATAGGAACTACTCCTTTTTGCGCTTGTGATTTAGCACGAATGGTAGATGTTGGAAATTATACTATCAAATTGGTTCCGTTGAACGGCAATCTTAGGCCTTTTGAAGAAAGAATTACCATAAACAAATCAACGCTCACAGCTGTTGATAAGACATTTGCAGACAATGGAGAGGGAGACGGAAATATTATCGAATTAATACCGCTAAATAAAAAGAAAGACGTAGAGGTTTTGATAATTTCTTTGCCTGATAAAGCAAATGTTTTCTTAGACAGTAATCCTGTTGGAATAACGCCCTTACTCCTAAAACAAGTTAGTGAATCTGATCATGATTTGAGAATTACACGCGATGGATACAAAGATAAATCAGTAAGGATAAAAACTGCTTTAGGATTTCGTCTTAGTGCCCTGGTTTTATTGGGAGTAAAGGCTGATCTGTCTTCCCCTGTGGCATCTGTCTCAGCAACGCCTTCCCCTGTGGTTGCAGTTACTAAGGTTTTAATTTTAAATACAGAGTTTGGATTTTTAAGGGTTAGAGAAAGCGGCTCTATTAATTCTGCCGAAATTGCGCAAGTAAAACCGGGAGAAAGCTATGAATTAATTTCTGAAAAAGAGGGATGGTTTAAAATTAAACTTACTAATGATAAAGTGGGCTGGATTAGTTCTCAATATGCTGTCAAAAAGTAACTTAGAGTCCGATGAAATAAATTATTGTAATAACCAGAATAACCCAAAAGAGGACTGCTATGAGCAAAGGTCTGTCCGACATCAGGACTCTTTCGGGACTTTCTCCTTCGTGTTTTTCATAGATATCCTGAAGATAGCGCATTAGACCATATACAACAGGAAATATCGTCAACATTAGCCATTTTCTCTGAAAAAATGCAGGCAAAAAATCAGGCAATAATATGCTTAGTCCTAAGTTAAATCCGCGTGGATTTTCCAAAAAAGTAAAAAGAGTATAGGATACAAATGTAGAAGTTGCGAAAATCGAAGCATAGACATCTAAAAGTCTTTCTGAATAATGAGATAGGGTTTTTCTTATATCAGAAATATTTACAGATTTATTTTGAGAGACAAGAGTTAACTCAGATCTTCTTTTCCCAATTGCCAGAAAAAGAGATAGGGAGATTGTTGTTAATAAAAGCCAGACGGAAATGTGAACGCCTCCGGCTACTTCTCCCGCATAAACTCTTAGAATATATCCTAAAGCTATAGCTAAAATATCGATAATTGCAATTGGTTTTAAAATCGTTGAATAGAAGAACTGAATTGCCAGATATATTATTCCCAGGATAAAAAATGCCGGATTAACTAGGAATCCCAAGAGAAAAGAGGATGTTATTAGGACAAAAGCCATTCCCAAAGCATAAGTTACAGACAGGTTTTTATTAGCTAGAGGCCGGAATCTTTTGAAAGGGTGGAGTCTGTCTTTTTGTATATCAAAAATATCATTAATGATGTAGCTTGCGGAAGAAAGACCGCAAAATACTATAAATGCAAAAAATACTTTTTGAAAAATTTGCCATTCAAAGAGACTTCCGGAAAATGTTATTGCGGCAAAAATAGCAATATTTTTTATCCACTGTCTTGGCCGTAATAATCGCAAAGTGTTATAGGCGATCTTTATCATAAGTCTTATTTAGTATACGATGTAGGAAGATAAGTGTTCCGCCAACGATAATTAAAAGCATTATGATTGCAAAAAGTTTTGCTGTACTTGATAGAACTAGAGCAAGTGTCCCTAATATAGCAGAGATTATCCAGTAAAACAATGCAATACGTCTTTGACCAATCCCGAAACTCAAAAGAAGATGATGAAGATGTTTTTTATCATGCCAGAATGGGGATCGTCCCGACAGAAGACGGCGTATTATAGTAAAAAGTCCATCTGTCATGGGAATTCCCATTACAAGAATAGCTGTTGCCAATTTTGCTCCGGAAAGAATAGACGCAGCGCTAAGTAGTAAATAAATCGCAGTTGCTCCATATCCGGGAAATATTTTTGCGGGATGAAAATTAAATATTAAAAATCCCAAAGACGCTCCTGCTATTATAAATGACAAATCTAAACTTATTTTGCTGAAATGATCTGACCCGGCAAATCTGAGGCTCAGAAATCCAATTGTTATTGCAGATATAGCTACAATTCCAGGCATCTGACCGTCAACGCCTTTGCTCCAATTCAGCATGTTCATGACCCAAATGATCCAAAGTATTGCGACAATGTCCGAAAGAGCAATTGAAAAAGGCAAAATTATTGAATTTAGATAAAGTATTCCTCCAAAAGGATTTGTTATAAAAGGAATGGTAATGCCGCTTCTTACAACAATTAATGCTACAACTATATTTCCTATAAAACGCGCATAAGGAGAAACATCATATTTATCATCAAGAACGCCGATTAAAAGAGCAATAAAACTGGCCGTAAAAAGCGCAACTACAGTTTCGGAAAGAGGCAAAAAAAATATTCCAGTTAAAGCAGTACCGATAAAAAGAGGAATCCCTCCTCCGCGAGGAGTTATTTTTTTATGAATTATCCCTGGATGTTTATGTATCTTGGGATCATCAAGAAGGCCCATTTTTTTTATAAGACCCAATGATATTGGAGTGACGATAGCGGTAACAAGAAATGCGATTATTAAAGGAAAAAATATCGTCATGCTTAAGTTATTAACATAATCGTTTTTATTGAAAAAAGAAAGGTTAGGATTCCTGCAAGAAGACTAATGACTGCAAGCATGCGGGAGATAAGGGGGATTTTTTTATAAATTGAAGCACTTGTAAATATATTTATCGCAAAAATTAATAAGGCAACTAAGACTGGAATAAATATTGTTATTTGATTTCCAAGCCTTTGTTCTCCCCAAGACAACTGGTTAAAAATAGGAATAAATGGAGGAAGTTTTCCATAGGAAAATAAAATGTAAGCAATAGACGCAACTATAAAAAAGGTATTTATGAAGAATGCAAAAGTTATAGTTTTATCCTGAGCTATGTCTTTAAAAAATTCTTTCATAAATCGTAGCATGATTAATATTTATTTTCTTAGAATAATTTATTAAAGAGAAAGGGATGGAACTATTGCTCGCTATTATTATAATAAATTTTGGTTTTGTTTTTTCAATTGCCATTTGAGTAGTTGTTGGTCCGTCTTTATAATTTGAGATATGATAGGCAACAACGTATTTTGTCGGAGCAATGACCCCAATTAGCTGATACAGTTGGGCATTATTTCCCCAAACAAAAATAGTATCATTTTTGGTTAATTTTGGTTTAATAAAACGGGCTATCTCATAATCAAATGGAGTATTCCGGTCAAAAAATGCCTGGTATGAAACCATTGTTTTTTTACCCAAAACATAGGAAATGAAGTTTTGATAATAATTAATGCTTTTATTAAAATTGGGCATTCCAAAGGTTTTAATTATTGTTAATAAGGCAATAATAAAAAAGACTACAATTATTTTTTGATATTTTTTGTCAAAAAGAAATGCTCCTGTCGCAAGAGATAGGCTTGGAATTAAAACCAATAGGTAATGAGTGTATGGGCGTTGGGAAAAGTAGCTATTAAACAATGAAAATGCAAACCAGACTGATACAAAAAGAGTTGTTTGATTAATTTTTTTTCTTTTCATTAAGACAAAGAAAAGAAATCCTCCGAGAAGAGCTAATTTTATAAAAAGAAGAAATGGCAAGCTTCCTATTTTATTTCCATAGCTTACGTAGGAAATATTAGCGATAAACGTTGCTTTTATAAAATCCATAAAAGTACCGTTTGAAATAAAAAGAATAGAAACGAAAGATATTGGGATTAGAAATCCCATAATTATTGAAAAAAGTTTAATCTCTTTTTTTAGGGAATTAAAATTTACAATAAAACAAAAAACAAGAAATGCAGCTAAATCAAAAATTGCGACAATTTTAAAAAGAAAAGCAACTCCCAAAAGTAAGCCCGCCAGAAAATAATGATTAAGGATGAGGGATAAAGGATTAATTGAAAAACGGTTTAGGTTTGTTTTTTGGGAGTCTAAAATTAAAATGGCAGAAGCGATAATTGGAAGCAGCATGAAATTCTCTGCATTGGCAATATTTCCTTCAAGCGTCGGCAGTCCAAATAAAATAGCAAATATAAATGTTGTCAAAAGAGGGATATTGCTTTTGGCGTTATTAAAAAGCTTTTTGGATAAGAAAAAAAACATTATTACGGACAAAATCCCAAACATGGCAGACATAAGTCTTATGGTAAACTGATCCGATTGAAGAATGGCATAAAGCCAATATAGGAAAGGAGGTTTATTGTCGAATATTTGAGAGTAGAGTAATTTCCCATGATTTATAGAATTTCCAACTACTTGATATATTCCTTCGTCCCCGTACCAGAGAGGTTCAAAAAGTGAAGGGAGTCTTAATATGAAAAATAAAAATGTAGAAAATATCACAAACCAAAATTGTCGGCTCCTTTCAAGTCTTCTTAAAATTCTCATATTTAGACAAAAAAATTATAACTTTTCCGTGACTTTATATTCTAATCTTTTTCCTCTGATTAATTGAGTATGGGAAATCAGTGCGGGAAGAGTTGAGAGGAAGAATCCAACAACCGGAAGTAATAAGAGCTGTAAAGGAAATAAAATTTCTTTAAGTTTGGAAATAGAGGGATTTTTCGGTCTATTTCTAAAATCGATTATTACCATTGCGATTAAGGCGACTAGGCAGGAGGTTAAAATTAATCCAGCCAAGCTCGGAAGACTATAGCCAAGAGTTGTCCTTTGAAAAACAGGATTAATAAGAGGAATAATATTGGCTGCAATAGTGATTATAAACCAATTAACCGGCCACAAGAAATGATCCAGAAGCACGTTGTAAAGCATAATTGTTTTTCTCATGAACGGAACGTTGGGAACCGTAAGCCACCATTTTATATACAAATGATCATCTGATGCTCCCCAGGACCAACGTCTTTCCTGATGGTATTTATTTTTCAGGCTTTTGATATAGCTGGAGGATAAAGGAGCATCCATAGAAGTTTTTAAGAAAATTGGTTCTACCCAAACTTTGCCTTGTAATTTATAAAAAGCTTTAAAGAATATTCTATAATCTTCAGGGATAACGTCTGTATCCCAAAAGCCAATTCTTTTTAAGAGCGAAAAAGAAAAAGAGTAAGTTGAGTTAGTAATCAAGCGGTCTTTTTGAGTCAGAAGAGCTGTTCTCCAAAGACTTCCAAAAAAAGCGATAATCCTGATTGGAGCAGGAACAGTCCAGAAATTATTGTGATTGACATTAGCTGATTGCCAGAACTTGTTATATCTTTTGTTGTCAGTTAGAAATACATAAGATAGATAAGAAAAATATTGTTCATCAAAAACAGAATCTGCATCTACGGATGATACTGTTGCAAAATTAATATCAATAAGCCCTGTTTTTATGAGTTTGAGATGTGCTTTTTTGGAAGCGTATGATTCATTGGATGATTTTCCTTTAACCTCACCATCCGTATCAGGATGATAGGTTGCAAAGATATCGCCAAAGGTATTTTTGAATTCCTTAACAATAGAGTTTGCTTTTTTCATTCCATCTTCCTCTCTTTTTTCCATTCCTAAGATAACAAAGATTTGTTTTGTGGATAATGTCTGCGAAGCTATAGATTGAACAGTTTGTCTTAATTTGCTTAGACTCTCCTTATAATTAGGAATTATTACAACATGCTTAACTTTTCTAAAATTAGATAATTCTTTTAATTTTTTTAGCCAATTCATTTGCTCTGCATTTTTGATTTTTTTTGAAGCCACATATGCATTTATCGCTAGGGAAAATGATTTGTAGAACCAATAAACGTCAAAAAATAGAATAAAATAGGCAACAATATAGGGTATTAAAAATGAACCCCAAATAGGAAAAAGAATTAAAGTCCAGGACACAATTCCCGGAAGGAGCTCTAGTCCGCGTCTGGTTTTTATCGGGTACCTTGTAAATATTTTTTTAAAAAAAGCAGTCATATTATAGGTTAAAGAGTTTTATTGCATTTTCGGTTGTTTTTACCTCAAATTCCTCAAAAGTCAGGCCTTTTAATATTGCTATAAACTTGGCTGTAATTATAACATACTCAGGCATATTTCTGCTGCCGCGTTTAGGAACAGGCGTTAAAAAAGGACTATCTGTTTCGATAACAATCCTGTCAATTGGAGTGTATTTTACCAGGTCTTTTAGATCCGTATCTTCTCCCGGAGCTAAACCATTATAGGTTATATTTCCGTCAAATCCGACATAAAAACCCATCTGCAAAGCAGATTTCAAGATCTCCATTGAGCCTGCAAAGCAGTGAAACATGCCGGGAGGATATTGTAAGTAGGATTTATGATTTGAGAGTATATCTATGATATCTTTGCCTGCCTGACGGTTATGGATTTGTAAAGGCAATTTAAGTTTATGGGACAGTTCAATCTGTTTGATAAACACTTCTTTTTGCAATTTAGGATCGACAATATCGTTGGACTTGTAGCTAAAATAATCCATACCTATTTCACCAATTCCAACTACTTTAGGTTTTTTAGCAAGTTTTTCCAATTCCTCAAGCCAGCCTTGTTCGGGCTTATCAGCGTGATGAGGGTGAACTCCGACAATCGCGTATAAATTATCGTATTTTTGCGCTAATTCTACTGCAAGTTGGCTAGAGTCAATCTTAGTCCCGACATTTATAATTTTTGTCACTCCAGCCTCAAACGCGCTTTTAATGACCTGATCGTAATCTTTTTCAAAAGAATGGAAATTCAAATGACAGTGTACGTCTATCATGAAGATAGTATATCATCCTGCGAAAAGCCAAATTCCTTTTGATATAATCCTTGTATGAAAAAACTCCCCCTGCTAAATTTTGTCGATACTTTATTTAAAAATGTTGAACTTGACAAAACTTTAATAATGGGCTGTCAACATCTTTTGCTATCAAACTTAATTATGTTTGAACACCTTTTTAGAAAGGGACTGAAAACTAACCATACTTTTTTGATTGGAAAAGCGTACTCGACGGATAAAACGATAGAAAGAAAATTTATAAAAAAAGGAGTTTATGTCCATAAATATATTTATTCAAGCCATAGATTTTTTGATAAACAATTCTCACAAGCAATTAATTCTTTCTTGAAATATGTAGCTAGAGAGACAAAAAGCTTATCTTTTAAAAAAATACTTATTGTTGATGATGGTGGAGAATTAATTAAGCAGGTAAACGACAAGAAAATTTTTATAAACAAGAAGATTGTCGGTATTGAGCAGACAACCTCAGGATATGAAAAAATAAAAAATAATAAGCTGTTTTTCCCCATTCTAAACGTAGCTCGTTCGAAGGCCAAGCTTAGCGTTGAACCCCCATTTATTGTAGACGCGATAATAACAGAAATCCAAAAGAATCTCGAAGAATTAAAATTGAAGCCTAAAAATATTTTAGTAGTAGGGGCTGGAGCAATGGGGGCTGTTCTTTTCAATAAATTAAATAAATGGTTTAAGGTTGATCTGTATGATATTTCTCTCAAGAGAAGCTTTAATAAGAATATGAGTTTAAACAAAATAATTTCAAAATATGATGTTATTGTGGGATGCACTGGAAATACTGCAATTTCCAAGAATAATTTTAAGCTACTAAAAAATAGAACTGTTTTAATAAGCGCATCGTCATCGGATAGGGAATTTGACTCTGTATATCTTAGGAAGTTGGTAAAAGAAACTCATGATCCGCATGAGGGCATTTTTGTAAAAGGAATATATTTGTTGAATTCTGGATTTCCAATTAACTTTATTGGAAAAGAAATAGAAGAGCTATATGATATTCAATTTACGAGAGCGCTAATGTTTTCTGCTTTGTGTCTTGCCAATGAAAAAACATACAAAAAAGGCCTAGTAACATTAGATGAAGATATCCAAAGGAAAATTATAAAGCAAAATTACAAAATCTAAAAAATAAAGACTATTTTCTGATGAAGAGGAGGGCGGCGGGTAGGTTTCTTCTCGGACTAACTTTTAGACGCTTTAATCACGGAAGCGTAAGAAGCACAATTTGGTTAAATAGCAATTTATAAAGCTTGTAGTGCTTAGAATTTATTTAATAATAATAAGCGGCCGCGTATAATAGTTAAATAAATACTTTATTGTAGCTTACAAGAAGAGCCTATTTAAAATTACAAATTAATCCCGACAGTTTTCTTACTAAAGATTATTGGGTGCTATAGTAGCGTGGAGAGAGCCTAGAAGAACAGCGTATTTACTTTATTAGGTACGTAATCTTGTTCAAAAGAATGGAAATTCAAATGACAATGTACATCAACCACATTTTTATTATAGCAGTAGCTAAGTTAAATGATTTTAGAATTTTTAACTGGTTGGCGATCCTGGACTATGCGAGAACTTTTGCCTAGGTTTTTTGTTTCCATTTAACTTCAAAAATATGAGGTGTTAATTTTTCATACGATGATGGGTGACGAATATGACGAAATGCCTGAGCCTCTATTTGTCGTATTCGTTCAGGTGATTTACCCAATTCTTCGCTAATTTGCTTTAGCGTCTTGCTTGTTCCGTCAAGAAGACCAAAATGATTAACGATAACGTAGATTTGTGTTGGGTTAAGTGTTGAATTATATTTCGAGCCACATACTGGCCCCCAATTTTCATACGTTCTTCCATCTGCTCGATGCAATGTTTTGGTGGGTTCAGATAATGTGCATTGAAGGAATATGCTACCTACTATTTTCTTCGTCTGATCAAGCTCCGCAGAAGTTGCAACATGAGATATCACTTTTTTTCTGTATTCAATAGCAGTATATCTGTTAAAGATAGCGTTAAAGAAATCTCTATATCCTTCAGCAATTCTTTGATCAGTAACAACATCATGTTGTTTCCGTAATGCTGTTACTGCTTCCGAAACATATTCCCTTGTTGGAACGAAAGTATTATGTTGTGGTTCAAATTCTCCTAGTTCGCCCGATGTCATGAATAGATTATATAATTAAGAAAAATAGATAGCAAGCATTTATTAATTGTAGGCTATTTTCGGACGAAGAGGAGAGCGCTGGGAAGAGCCCTTCCGGGGCCGGCTTTATAGCCATTAAACCATAAAGCAGTGGATCCGCCTTGATCAAGTCCCAAGGCATTTTCCATTCCCAATGCTTTGAGTACGCTTGCTGTTTGAGCTGCTGAAGCATTATATACGATGCCAATATAGGCAAAGTTTCCCTTGTTTGCGACAAAGGTTCGAGTGCCAACGCTATTAATCTTCGGATCTGAACTTCCCCCAAAATTATTATTTCCGCCCGAAATATATAGAGGGAAATTTGCTACAACACTATCCACTCCCGTATCCCGTCCCCATTCTAAGGATTGTCCTCTTACTCCCATGGTATTCCCATTAAAATAAACCAAAGGCACGGTGCTGTATTTATTGTTATCAGAATTAAAATAATGTTTATTTTTATTCATCAAAAGAGTATCAAAAGAATTGGTTTTTCCTGCGCAACTTGGATATTCAGCGGGACAGAAGAATGGGCCGTTTATTCCGGCGTATGCCCCGCTTCGGGCAACATAATCGCCTAAAGATAAGACAGGACAATTATTTGAGCAATCGGAATCAGAAGCGGTATCAATAATAACGCGGGTGGAATTGAGATCAGCAGCAATAATTGCCACATTAAAAGTTCCGTTAGCGGTTTTTACTGCCTGAAAACTATATCCGCTTCCCGGAGGAATATTACTGGCAGTTACTGTTTGGCTTGGAGCTGTTGCTGTCTGCGCCGCCGCAAGCGCGCTATATTTTTTATCAATGTCTTTGTTTAATTGCGTCAAAAGAGCGGAGGAAGATGAATAATTTAGATCAGATAAATATTGCAGGATTCCCGCATATGTTTTTTCTAAATCTTTGACATCCTGTTTTTGAGCTTTCAAATCTTGAATTTTTTCATACGGCTTGATGATTTGAATGTATGCATCATGGGTTTTCTTGATGTCAATTTTTAATTGCTCGTTGATTTTAAGCTGGTCTTGATTTTTCAAAATGTTTAATTCTTTTTGAGTTTCGCTTAATGTTTTAATCATGTCCAGAACTTGATTTTTAAGCTTTGTTACTTCAAGAAAATAATAAGAAGAGAAGATAAGCAAAAGCATTGATGATACAAGGAGAATTTTTAATTCGTATTTTTTAAATTTACCAAACCACTTCATTGCTCAATATTATCATAATTTTCCTGCGTTCGACTTCAGGGATTGGAATTTGCTATACTGATTTTCAGAGGAGATCACAATAGTGAAGGCAATTAAGAAAAAATATTTAATTAATGCTTCTTCCGAAAAAGTTTGGGAAAGCTTGGTAAATCCTAGAATTATAGAGGCGTGGGGTGCGGGACCGGTTGAAATGTCGGATCGGGAAAATTTTAAATTTAAACTTTGGGGCGGAGACATTCATGGAGAGAATATTAAAGTGATGAAAAATAAAAAATTGGCGCAGGATTGGTATGGCGGAGATTGGACAGAACCGTCAAAAGCAACTTTTACTCTGACGAAAAAAGGAGACAAAACTCTGCTTGAGCTTATTCACGAAAACGTTCCGGGCAAAGAAGCTAAAGATATTAATAGCGGTTGGGATGACTACTACCTCGGCCCCATGAAAGAATACCTAGAGGCCTCTGTGTAATAGCGATCTATTGACAGGATTGATTCCATTGTGTAGATTTAAAACGAAATGACAAAAGAAACAGGCCTAAGAATAGTCCCGTTTTATGGTGTGGATGCCGTTGGGACACATACTAAAGAATTGGGAAAACCTGCAATTGTTGATTTGCGCAAACCGATAACCCCGAAAAGAATGCAAGAACTTCGTAAAGCGAAATCTTCGTTTGAGCTTGCATCTGCGTTATCTAAATTTTCTAAATTCTTGGGAAGAGTGGTTTTTCAGAGATAATTTTTGGACCTTTAAATTGTTCCTCAATTTTCTCAGAAGTATTCGGGAGAAATGGTTTAAGCTCATTTGCAACGGAAACTATTCCATTAACAGATGATTGTAAAATTTGCGTTAATTTTTTTTGATCCGTAACTTTCCAAGGCTCGGAGCTGTTTATTTGCTGATCAAGAACTTTAATCCTGCTCCAAACAATTTCTAATACTTCATTAAATTTAAAATTTTCTATTCCCTGTTTATAATCTTGCGAAAGTGTTGGTGTAGGAGAGGACTTTAAAGTTACTCTTTCGCATAATTTTGCAACTCTGGCAATTAAATTTCCCAAGCCATTTGCCAAGTCAGCATTGTAAGCTTGCAATAATTTTTCTTCGGAGATGTCGCTATCATCAATAATATTTGTATACCTCAATAAATAGTATCTGACAGCGTCTGCGCCATATTTTTTTGTCCATTCGCTTGGACGAATAACATTGCCAACCGACTTACTAATTTTCTGTTCGTTAATGTTTAAAAATCCATTAACCAGAATTGTTTTTGGTAATCCGATTCCTGCAGATTTGAGCATTGCCGGCCACAAAAGAGCATGCCATCTTAAATTGTCTTTACCAAGAATATGAACGTCTGCAGGCCAGAATTTACTAAATAACTCTTTATTTTTCAAAAATCCTACTCCGGTTAAATAATTAATTAAAGCATCAAACCAAACGTAGACTACTTGTTTTAGATCATTAGGAACGGAAATTCCCCACGTAAAATTGCTTCGGGAAATAGGAATATCTTTGATGTTTTTTGCAAATTTAAGCATCTCTTTTGCTCCGTGTTTCGGGAAAATAAAATCAGGATTATTGTTAATATGCTCAATTAAGAAATCCTTATACTTAGACCATTTAAAGAAATAATTTTCTTCCTTAATTATTTTTATTTTCAGTGTTGGATGGATATGGCATTTTCCCTCAATCAAATCTTCTTTTGTATAATAAGCTTCACATCCCTCGCAATACGATCCTTGATATTCTCCGGAATATATATCACCATTTTTTTTGATCCTATTCCAAATTTCTTTGACAACTTCCGCATGATTGGAATCAGTTGTTCTAATAAATCTATCGTAAGAAATATTTAAGGAGTCTTGTTCTTTTTGGTCTGAATCGGAAATTTTTTTGACAAATTCAGATGGAGAAATATCTTGTTCTTTTGCAGCCTTCTCTGCTTTTTGACCATATTCGTCGGTTCCCGTCAAAAAGAAAACATTATCCTTTCCAAGGGTAATTCTGTAGTAACGCGCCAAAACATCTGCGGCAATTTTCTGGAAAGCATGCCCCAGATGAATAGTGTCGTTAACATAGTCAATAGCAGTTGTAACATAAAACTTGTTCATGAAGTCATTCTAGCAGAGAAATTTTCCGATGTCATCCTGAATTTATTTTAGGATTTAATTTTTATTTTTTATTTGTACTTTTGTGCCGACAAAAGTACCAAAAACTCGCGAGCCATGAAAGGTCGCTATATTCTCTCGTTCGCTAGTCGGGTAATTTCACCCCTTCCTCAATCGAGCTTGCGCTCGCTGAGGAATTCCCCTGACAGCTCACTCAAGAATATTTAACGCGCTGCTTTCAACGCTCGCACAATTATTTAGATTCGCTTTTTGAAGAAAAGTTCTATGGCGATGTATAGAGCTACGAGAAGATGTAGGAAATAAGAACTGAACAGGATTCCGCTTCTAAAGCTGAAGAATACAAACTATAAGTTATTGACATCCAGAGAGAGAGTTATACTGAAATTAATTATATGGCAGAAAGCAGTCCTGCAAGAGAAGTTTTTCGAGTTGGAGAAACAGTAGTGGAGCGGCCGTATGTGGGATACGAAAAGATTAGGATTAGTGGTGTTTTAAGTGACTCTGTCCGTCTAGAAGATGGACAAGTAATGTATCGCACAAGACTTGCTCTTAATGGCGAAGAGGGGAGCAGAATTGCAGCATCTTTTGAGATTGAATTATATAATATTGGGAAACCACCGAGAGGATCTGCGAGTTTAAACTCTAGTGGCAATCCTACCTATTTGGGAGAGCACATAGCAGCTTTGATAAATGCGAGAGGACACTGGAAGACGTTGACCTTGTCGCAGCAGGAAATGGCAGAGAGGGTCTATTGGCAAGACAAAGATAACGATCGAGATGTCCCCCCTAATTTATCAAAAGATCAAAGAGTAGCAGCTAATCTTGCTAGGTCATATCTTGAAAATAAAGAACAGCAGAGAGCCTTCTACACAGCAAAAGGCGCTGCTAAATCAGCCAAATAAACACCTATTTGCAGTTTTCTAGAACGTTGTTTTTATTTCTACTTGGTAAGCTTAATACTAAATCCTTTTTTTAAAAAAAAGTTCAAGACTTATGAAAAGGGCGAGAAGAAGAAGTAGGAAATAAGGGCTGTCAAGGCGAAACATGCGTAAAATAAGATAAATCATTATTAAAAGTCCAATTAAGGCTGCTCTGCGGGAGCTACGTAAGAGATAAGTGATAAGTGACAAGAGACAAGTAAAAATTAACAGGAAGAAGATGGGGAGAATTGAAAATTGAAAATTAAAAATTCCCCACTTTGCTAAAGCTCCGAGGGGCAAGGTAAATTGAAAGTTTGGCGGGAAAGCTAAGACTAAATAAACCAGCCCAACTAAAGACAAAAGACTAATTAATAAAAGCCAAAAGGGTCGTTTCCTCCGATTCATATTTCAAGTTTACCACAAAATTACTATATCCCTTGACCCACCAGTTTTAGAATTTGCCTTGAGTCTTGATCCCGCTACAGCGCTTACTTGCTCGCATGGTCTACATCCATGCCTCGCAAGGGCGCGTGTACGGGATCTGCGCCCCACCTATAGTAAGGGTGAGTCTTGATCCTCCTGATCTTGCTTCTCGCCTTTCCAATTCTATTCGAATACGGCTCAAAGAGCAATCTCAGGAGGATCTGCGGGGCAACTTCAATAATCAGTTGCCCCTTGACATTAATTAGCAGTCGTGGTATATTACTGCTAATCTCTAA